>Ga0207695_10000165_pt1 | contig 195908 bp, 152 predicted proteins | sample KBSC54metaG_FD_184354 | JGI IMG/M metagenome (GOLD analysis project Ga0207695, IMG submission 184354) | Corn rhizosphere microbial communities from Kellogg Biological Station, Michigan, USA - KBS C5-4 metaG (SPAdes) (version 2) | ecosystem: Host-associated > Plants > Roots > Rhizosphere >...
TCTCACAACACTCGCCAAAGATCAGCTGACTTACCATTTCTGTCCGGTGAGAGGGCTCCGCCCGTAAAGGGCTTACGGGGACGCAACATATTGCTCTGATCATGTCGGAAAATTAAAGAATGCCGGGACTACTGCAAAATTTTATGGAATATTTGCCGTTTTGCATCTCAGTATTAATAAATAGTTATCTTAAACCCGGAAAGCGCATCCCCCTGCATATAATTTCTACCTGTGAAGAAAGCCCCTTATCAACATATAACTGACCAGGAACTGCTCGAACGCTGGTACTCCGACCGCAACAACGAATGGCTGGGCACTCTCCTACAACGATACACCCTGCTTCTCCTGGGTGTATGCATGAAGTATATGAAGAACGAAGAAGAAGCCCGGGACTGCGTCCAGCAGATATTTGTCAAGGTCATCACCGAACTCGCCAAATACCGGGTCGAATACTTCAAGTCATGGATCTATACGATCGCCCGCAACCACTGCCTGATGCGCCTGAGAGACCAGCACGGCCACGCCACAGAGCTGTCCGACTCGATGCTGGCAGCCTGGGACGAAGAGCCTGGTGTCAATACCCACCAAAAGAAAGAGCAAATGCTCGGCTGGATGGGGGAATGCCTCGAAGAATTAGGAAAAGAGCAAAAACAGTGTGTAACTTTGTTCTACCTCGACAAGAGATCCTATCAGGAAATAGCTTCCAGCACCGGCTTTACCCTGATGCAGGTCAAGAGTTATATACAGAATGGCAAAAGAAACCTGCGGCTGCTGCTGGAAAAAAAGGCTAAATCATGAACAAAGATCTGTTAAACATATTATCCAATAGCAACAAGGACATCGACAACCAGCTGTTGATGGACTACCTCAGCGGCAAGCTCTCCGACGAGCAGATGCACGAGATAGAACGCTCCATGGCCGACAGCGAATTCCTCAACGACGCTGTGGAAGGCCTCCAGCGCATCGGCAACAAAAAAGACATGCAGTCCTATGTCGACGAGCTCAACGCCGCCATGCAAAAAAGCCTGGCGAAGAAGAAACAGCGTCGCCTCAAACGCCGCCTCAAGGAAGAGCCCTGGGGCCTGCTGGCAGTCGTCCTCGTCATCCTGCTCTGTATCGTAGGCTACGTAGTGATTCGAAAGTTTTTGCTACATTAGCGCCATGCGCTTAATCAGACCGGCTGCCGTACTGGCTTTAGCCTTAATCCTCCAAACCGCTAGTGCTCAAAGAGTTAGTTATATTGTTTCCTTCCCCAACCTCGTCCACCACGAGGCAAAGATCGAGCTGGTGGTCAGCGACATCAACGTCCGCACGGCCGTATTCCGGATGAGCCGCTCCTCCCCCGGTCGGTATGCTACCCACGAATTTGGCAAGAACATTTATGACGTCAGGGCCTTCGACCAGAACGGCAAGCCCCTCAACCTCGTACGCACCGACGGCGACGTCTACGAGGTCTCCCGCCACAACGGCTACATCCGGGTCCAGTACACGCTGTACGGCAACTATGCCGACGGCACCTACGTCGGGCTCGACGCCACCGGCGGCGTACACTTCAACATGCCGGGCGCCTTCCTATGGATGAAAGGCGTGGACAATACCCCCATTACCATCCACTTCAACGTTCCCGAAGACTGGCACTGGACGATAGCCACCCAGCTGCAGCCTACCGGTGACCCGCTGACCTTCCAGGCCCGCAACCTGCAATACTTCATGGACTGCCCTACCAAAATAGGGCCGTTGCGCTACCGCAAATGGGACGTAAAAAACCCCGACGGGAAGACCTACGCCTTTAGCATCGCCCTCGACGCCGGAGGCGATGACACCACATTTACTGTTTTCAGCGAAAAGGTCCAACGCATCGTCCGCCAGGCCCAGGCCGTCTTCGGCGAAACGCCGGCATTTGACTATGGGACCTACACTTTCTTGGCCAGCATCAACCCCTACGTACACGGCGACGGAATGGAACATCGCAATTCCACCATGATCTCGAATACGGGCAATTTCAATGGCAACGAACGTATCCTGAACACCTTCGCCCACGAGTTCTTCCACTGCTGGAATGTCAAACGTATCCGGCCCCGTACGCTCGAACCGTTCAATTTCGAAAAGAGCGATATGAGCCACGAGCTGTGGTTCGCAGAAGGCTTCACGCAATACTACGGGGGGCTGCTGGTGCTGCGTTCCGGCATCGGGAGAGATTCGGACTTCGTCAAGCAGTCGCTGGCAGGGCTGATCAACCTCAAGATGAATACCCCCGGCGCCCGTCTCTACTCCCCGGTAGAAGCCAGCGAAGAGGCAGTCTTCACCGACGCCGGCGTTGCGGTGGACAAGACCAATTTCAACAACATCTTCAGCAGCTATTACCCTTATGGCGCGGCGATCGCCCTCGCGCTCGAGCTCGAGCTGCGCAGCCGCTATCACAAGACCCTCGACGACCTGATGCAGGCCGCCTGGAAGAAATTCGGTAAGCCGGAGATCCCTTATACCGTCGCAGGCCTCCAGGACGTGCTCGCCGCCGTCACCGGAGACAAAAAATACGCAGAAACCTTCTTCGACAAGTATGTCTACGGACACGACGCCATTGACTACAACGCCCTGCTCGAACCGGCAGGCTTCCTGCTGAAAAAGGCGGAAGAAGGAAAGGCATATATTGGAAGTTTCCGCTTCTCCGAAAAGGAAGGCCTGATCATCGAAAGCAACACTACGCGCGGTACCCCGATCTACGACGCGGGCCTCGACGTCGATGACAAGCTACTCGCGATCGACAACCAGGACACCCGCACTTTTACCGACCTCAAAGCAGTGCTCGCCAAAGAAAAGCCGGGTGCCACCGTCCCCATCCGCTGGCTGCACCACGACCAGGAGAAGAAAGGCACGATCACCCTGGGCGAGATCCCTGATGTATCCGTCGTCACCTTTGAGCAGGCGGGCCGGCCGGTAACCCCCGCGATCACCCAATTCAGGAACAGCTGGCTCGGACCAAAATGATCCGCACCGCACGATATACAGACGGGCCAGCGATCAGCCGTCTCCTCGACCAGCTGGAATACCCGGGGACGGAAGCCTTCCTGCCCGACAAGCTCCGGCACATGCTGGAAGATCCGGCCGAAACCCTGCTGGTTTGGGACGCCACCGTCTCGGCTCCGGCTGATCTGCCCGTTCCTTCCGAGATTCTTGGCTTCCTCTCCCTCCATTTTATCCCCCAGCTCGCCCTCCCCGGGGACTTCGCCCGCATCAGCTATTTCGCCGTCGACACAACGGCCCGCAGCCAGGGCATCGGCCAGCAGATGGAAGAATATGCGACAAAGCTGGCCCGCGAAAAAGGCTGCGAGCTGATCGAGGTCCATTGTCATACCCGACGCATCCGGGCGCACGGATTCTATGCCCGTCAGGGCTACAAAGAGTCGCCTAAATACCTGATTAAGAGGTTAAAATAAAGGCATGGCAATTGCGGCGTATCTTTGTACATTAAAAGTTACGTTATGACTACCTTGCAACAAATCAAAACCTGGAGTGCGACGCACCATCCCCGGTGGCTGGTCATCGTACGTATCGCACTTGGCCTCTTCCTCTTCTCCAAAGGCATTAATTTCATGCGGGATACTCAGCTATTGGAAAGGCTCATTTATGGTGGACAAAGCCTCACGGAGAATACTACCCACTGGCTGCCCATCTTCATTACCTGGATGCATCTGCTGGGTGGCTTCCTGATCATCATTGGACTGATGACAAGACTCATGGCGCTTATCCAGGTTCCCATTCTCATCGGCGCTATCATATTTAATGGCCAAAGAGGTAGTTTGGCGCCCGAATCCGAGCTTGGCCTCGCAATTGTAACCCTCCTCCTGTTGATTTTCTTCCTCATCGAGGGCAGCGGCCCTCTCTCCCTCGACGCTTATTTCCAGAGCAACCGTAACCGCGGCTCCCAGGGACGTAACCTGCCTTAAAAAAAAAATCCCGCTGCCTTAAGACAGCGGGATTTTAATTTCTTACATTCTCCGCCACGCCCCCGTAGACGGGGGCTGTACCGGGGCCATTTTTCTGCGCCGCTCCGCGGCGCGAACCTCCTTCCAGTCGGTTCCTACTGATACTGTATATAGATCGGGCTGGGCTTCTGAGCCAACACTTCCTTAGGTGTAAGCATGCGGCTCTTGGGCTTGCGGATATCGTTCTTATAGAACAGCTTAAAGCCGGTGAACTGCACGGGCTCGTTCGAGATATACGCCTTATAGCTATCGTATTTCAGCGTCGGTTCGCCCCAGCCATCCATATCCATCACGATCTGAACCTCAGGATGCGTCTTGATGGATTTGTAGTTGGTGATCATCGGCCTGGTAAAACGATGTACGACCAGTATCTTCGGCGGCAGGCCATTCGTCTTCGCCAGGTTCGCCAGGTAATTCGATACGAAGTTGACATCCGATGCATCCATGGTTCCGATAACCGTTCCCGGCCGCTTTCCCGTCTTCATCGAGAACTCCGGGTCGATACCCAGGTGAACATTCGGCATCTTCAGGTATTTCTCCAGGAGAGGTATCTCGGCTTCTACATTGCTGAAACCAACCTGTACGTCGAGAAAAACGAGCGCATTAATGCGGGACGCGATATGCAGGATGGAATCGATCTGCTTGAAAGGCATCCGCAACCGGTACTTCCCGTCTTTTCCGGGCGCACCCTGTGCCGTCACGGCAATATAATGGAGAGCAGGGATCACCGGAGTGGCGGTATCCGCCTCCTGCCATTTCTTCAGCTCGACCTTCAGCCTGCGCAGCATCTCATCAGGCGGAAACTCACCCAGCACACCCATATTCTTGGAATAAAGATTACCATAGTAGGCAACGATCCGGTTGAACGGAAGGATCGCCCCCGAATTCGGCAGGGACGCCCTGGCAGGCCACCGGCCCGACGAATCGCCATTGGCCAGGAAATGCAGCTTCTTGTTGTAGGCCGCAGTGTCTATCGGACCGCTGCTAACCACCGGAGCGGGAACAGAATCTTTCGGCGCCGCAGTAGGCTTGGCTGCTGCCGCTGAGTCTCCTTTTTTAGAGCCCTGCGAACCAGACACACCATTATTGCAGGCGCTGACGACGACCAGGCCACAGACGCCCGCTACGCAAGCTGCCCTGAAAGCCTTGTAAGAACTACGAATACCAGATTTGATTGGGGAACTATCTTTCTGCACCATGTTGGGTTTTGCCGTGATTTTTTTAAGTTGGTAAAAGTACACGGAAAACGAACCCATGCACTTTTTATTTTATAACAAAAAGATAAAAAATGTGGATATCGCGCAGCCTTTTTCTACATGCAAACCCCCAATAATATTCCACCCCAACGTCCCGCAAAGCCACTTCCCTCCTGACTTCCCCGCCACACCCACACTATCGTACATCCCGAAGAGCCCTCTCCATTCCGTCACTTTCTGTTAGTTCCTCTCCCCCCATGCCTCAATATCCTTCCTCCCAAAACCGTCGTCCCCCAATCCGTCAAAAAATATTAGTCTACAATTTTGGTAGACTAATAAAATCGATCTATTTTGCACCTGTATTCAACGCTAACCGATGATAATACTCCTTCTGATCAAGCTGATCCATACACTGAGAACGCGCCAACACGAGTTACGTGGCCGAGGGGATAGGCGGAGGTCCGCAAGACCTTTTACGAGGGTTCGACTCCTTCCGTAACTGCCGATATTGTTTTTATGGCAACAATGGTTAGACCTTAGCCGGGTGGTGTTTCTACACTACCCTTTTTTTATCGCAACTGCCCCTTCCCCCTCCAACTTTCACCCATCCTCACGACCATCCTATCCCCATTATATACCCGCTTCACCGGCATCCGCTCCACCTTCGCCACATCCGGAACCAGACACACCATCCTATCCGGCCTCATCACCCGCACCGAATCCCCACCCGTCAGCACAAACGCCCTCCGCTCAAACCCCTCCTTCCAGCCGGAAAAACCGCCGACAAAGCCTTTAACCATATCAGAACCAACCCCTTGCGATCCCTCAAGCCGCCAGAGGACTACCCTTATTCCCGTCCCCGGAGTCACCACCACCCCTTGCCCCTTACAAACGACAAACCCCGCCATCAGCAGGAATGAACACAATATTTTCATACGCGTAGTTTCCCTAATGATGCGGGGCCTGCCCAAAATACATACGACCCTTATCTTAATTTCTTGAAAGCATTGATCAACCCATTCGTGGACGAATCATGCGACTTGATCTCATCATTATTCTGCAATTCGGGCAATATCTTACCCGCCAGCTGCTTGCCCAGCTCAACACCCCACTGGTCGAACGTAAAGATATTCCAGATCACCCCCTGGACAAAGATCTTGTGTTCGTACAGCGCGATCAGCTCGCCAAGCGTAAACGGTGTGATCTCCTTGACCAGGAACGAATTGGTCGGCCTGTTGCCGCTGAACAGCTTGTAGGGGATCAGCGCCGTCGGAACATTCTCCGCCTCCAGCTCTTCCCGGGTCTTCCCATTCATCAGCGCCTGGGTCTGAGCAAAGAAATTCGACAGCAGCTTGACATGGTGGTCGCCGATCGGGTTATGGCTGATAGCCGGAGCGATAAAATCGCAGGGGATCAGGACTGTTCCCTGGTGGATCAGCTGGTAGAAAGCATGCTGCCCGTTAGTCCCGGGCTCACCCCACACCACCGGCCCCGTAGACCAGCTGACCGGATTGCCGTTGCGGTCTACGCTCTTCCCGTTGCTTTCCATATTCCCCTGCTGGAAATACGCGGCAAAACGGTGCATGTATTGATCGTAAGGCAGGATCGCCTCCGTCTGCGTACCGAAGAAATTGGTATACCACAGCCCGACCAGCGCCATGGTAACGGGGATATTTTTTTCAAACGCCGTAGTCCGGAAATGGACATCCGTCTGATGGGCGCCCTTCAGCAACGATTCAAAATTGTCATATCCGATCGTCAGCACGATCGAAAGACCGATAGCGCTCCAAAGGGAATAACGGCCACCGACCCAATCCCAGAACTCGAACATATTGGCCTTGTCGATACCGAACTTGACCACCTCTTTCTCATTGGTAGACAACGCCACAAAGTGCTTGGCCACCTGGCTCTCGTCCTTGGCCGACTCGAGGAACCAGCTGCGCGCCGTAAGGGCATTGGTCATCGTCTCCTGCGTGGTAAACGTCTTGGAAGCGACCAGGAAAAGCGTTTCCTCCGGGGTCACCTTCTTCAGGGTCTCCACGATTTGTGTACCGTCGACATTGCTCACAAAATATGCCTGCATACCCGCTACCCAGTATGGCCGCAGCGCCTCCGTCACCATCACCGGCCCAAGATCGCTACCGCCGATGCCTATGTTGACAATATATTTTATCTTCTTTCCGGTGTATCCCTTCCATTCCCCGCTGTGGACGCGGTTGGCGAACGCCTTCATCTGCGCCAGGACCCGGAGCACGTCGGGCATGACATCCTTGCCGTCGCTGTATACCGGGGTACCCGACAGATTCCTCAGCGCCGTATGCAGCACGCTGCGGTTTTCCGTCTGATTGATCTTCTCGCCGGTGAACATGGCTTCGATAGCCTCCTTTACCTTACTCTCTTCGGCCAGCTGACGCAGCAGCCCCAACGTCTTGTCGGAAACGATGTTCTTGGAATAGTCGAAGAGGATATCGTCCAGCTGCAGCGAATACCGGGAGAATCGCTGCGCATCTGCCTTGAACAGGGAGCGCATATGAGTTCCCTTTATCTCGGTATTATAGTGATCTTGCAGTTGTTGCCAGGCTTTTGTTTCTTTGGGAGCTACTTTCGGGAACATAAAAAAGATTTTGGTTAAAGGTAACGAAACACGTTTGACTATTGTTCAACGGACGGTTACTTCGACCATCCGTCGATGATATCGACAACTTTATCCGTCATTTCTGACGACACGTCCAGGTGGGTTACGAACCGGATCTGATTGGCCGAGATCGGAATGGCCAGAACACCCTGCTCTTTCAGGTACTGGACCATCTCCTTCGTACACATATCGGCCTCCGTTTCGAATATGATAATATTGGTTTCTACCGGCATAACGCTCCGGACAAAATCCTTTTTCTGCAGGGCCTCCGCGATCCGGCTGGCGTGCTGATGGTCTTCCGCCAGCCTCTCCATATTGTTCTCCAGCGCATAGATACCCGCGGCAGCCATAAAACCCGCCTGTCGCATCCCACCCCCAAACACCTTTCTTATCCTCCGGGCCTTCCGGATAAAAGCGGAGGGGCCGATAAGAATGCTCCCGATCGGACAGCCCATCCCCTTGTTCAGACAGACAGAAATGCTGTCAAAGACCGACCCGAAGTCAGCTGCGGTCTTTCCCGTAGCCACGAGCGCATTGAAAAGCCGCGCCCCGTCCAGGTGAAGTTTTAGCTGATTGTCGGTACAAACCTGCCGGATCTTCTTTATTTCGCCCAGATCATAGCAGCTGCCCCCACCCCTATTACAGGTGTTCTCCAGCGCGACCAGGGAAGTACGGGCCCGGTGCACGTCGTCGGGATTGATGGCCATAGACACCTGCCCGGCGGTAATCCGGCCACGGTCCCCCTCCAGAGCCCTCACCTGGGACCCCGAATTAAAGGCGATCCCGCCACCTTCATAAATATATACATGGGCATTCTTCTCACAGATGACCTCGTCTCCAGGTTGCGTATGACATTTTATGGCGATCTGGTTGGACATCGTACCAGTGGGACAATAAAGCGCCGCTTCCATACCAAAAAGCCGGGCCGCCATCGCCTCCAGGCGATTGACGGAAGGGTCTTCCCCAAAAACATCGTCTCCTATCGGCGCCTTCATCATGGCGTCCAGCATGGCAGGAGTGGGGCGGGTGACAGTATCAGAACGAAGGTCTATCAACATAAAGGGAAATTGAGCTCGCAATTTAAGGATAAGCCCCCTATTCCCCCCTCACACACAAAAAAAAGAGGCACCCTGACCAGGGAGCCTCCATCTGCTACGGAAGGCAAAAACCATCAAGCCGAAACTCCGGCCTAGGACATCGCCTCTTCCCTAACGTGGTTGCCTTTCTGCTTGGCAGCCTTGATCAGATCAAGGACGCGCTCGCGAACGTCTGACCGCATTCCTTCAGTCTCTTTCTCAAAGATCTCTTTCAGCTCGTCCAGCTCATCAAGCGTCATCCCCCTCAACCTTCTTAGCTTGCGTTTAAAGGAATCTGCTGTATCTGCAATGCGCTGACGGGTTTCCGCTCCCTCTGCAGGAGCTACGAGAACACCAAGAGCTACCCCGGCTGCCAGACCAGCTAACGTACCGATGAGAATATTCTTTACACTCATGACAATAAATTTTAGGTGAACAAATCGTTGATGTAATCTATATTATTTTCAAGAACAATGCCGGAAAACGTTAAAGAAAATCAAGCGTGAATATCCCTCATGAGCCGCCGCAACTGGGCAAAATTCTCTACATCCCCGACAATTCCCTGGTAAACAAGGTGAATATCTGGGAGTTGTGACTCGCCAAATTTTCGTAAATTTGCGCCCTATGACACAAGAACAGATTAAGATTATGAGGGACCGCGTAGCCGTCCTGAGGAGGTTTCTTTGACGTCGACAACCGTCAATATAAGATCAACGAAGAACGACAGCTGTCGCTGAGCCCCGGTTTCTGGGACGACAACAAAAGAGCGACGGAAATTCTCAAAAACATCAAGCTCAACGAGTACTGGGTCAAGCTCTATGAATCGGTAGAGTCTGCCGTTGAAGACTTTGCCGTACTCTTCGACTTCTGGAAAGCCGGCGAGGCCTCCGAAGAAGAGACCCGCGAAGCCTACGAAAAGGCCCTCGGTCAGATCGAAGAGACAGAGTTCAAGAGTACCCTTAACCAGCCCGAAGACGAACTGCCCGCCGTCATGCAGATCAATTCCGGCGCCGGTGGAACAGAAAGTCAGGACTGGGCCGAGATGCTCCTGCGCATGTACCGCATGTACGGGGAAAAACAGGGGTGGTCCGTTACCGAGCTCGACCTCCAGGACGGAGAAGGCGCCGGCATCAAAAGCGCCACCATCCAGTTCGACGGTCCTTTCTCTTACGGCTTCCTCAAAGCAGAGAGCGGTGTCCACCGCCTGGTGCGCATCTCTCCCTTCGATTCCAACGCCCGAAGGCACACCTCCTTTGCTTCGGTGTTCGTCTACCCGCTGGTGGACGACAGCATCGAGATCGAAGTGAGCCCCGCAGACCTGGAATGGGAATTCTACCGAAGTGGCGGCAAGGGCGGACAGAACGTCAACAAGGTCGAGACCGCCGTCCGGCTCAAGCACATCCCCAGCGGCATCATCGTCGAATGCCAGCAGGCGCGTACCCAGGGCGAGAATCGGGAAAAAGCCCTCAAGATGCTCAAAAGCCGCCTCTATGAAGAAGAGCTGAGGAAGCGCGAAGAGCTCAAGAACGCCACCAACTCGACCAAAAAGAAGATCGAATGGGGCTCCCAGATCCGGTCCTACGTCTTCCATCCCTATAAAATGATAAAAGACCACCGCACCGACTATGAAGTGGGCAATGTCCAGCCCGTCATGGATGGAGAGCTGGACGGATTCATCAAGGCGTATTTAATGAGTGAAAAAGAAACAACATAACACACATCACACATGAGTCTAGGATACTTTAACTACCCGGCGCCGGTCAACGAGCCTGTACTGAACTATGGCCCCGGCAGCAAAGAAAAAGCGACGCTGAAGGCCGCTCTGAAAGAGCTGAAAAGCGTAACGCACGATATCCCCATGTTCATCGGGGACAAAGAAGTGCGCACCAACAAGAAAATAGCGCTCCGCCCGCCCCACGAAATAACCCATACCCTGGGATACTTCCACGAAGGCGACGAGACCCACGTACAGCAGGCGATCGACGCAGCGCTAAAAGCCAGGGCAGCATGGGCCTCCCTCAGCTGGGAGAACCGCGCCGCCATCTTCCTGAAGGCAGCCGACCTCATCGCTACGAAGTACCGCGCATACATGAACGGGACTACGATGCTCGGCCAGAGCAAGAACGCCTACCAGGCCGAGATCGACAGCGCCTGCGAGATAATCGACTTCCTCCGCTGGAACGTTCACTTCCTCAGCGAGATCTATCGCCAGCAGCCCGTCAGCAGCGCCGGCGTCCACAACCGCCTCGAGTACCGCCCACTGGAAGGCTTCGTCCTGGCCATCACGCCGTTCAATTTCACGGCCATCGGCGGCAACCTCCCCACCTCGGCTGCCCTCTGCGGCAATACCGTCATCTGGAAACCCGCCTATACCCAGGTCTTCTCCGCGCAGATGTTCATGCGCATCCTGAAAGAGGCCGGTCTGCCCGATGGAGTCATCAACCTCATCTATGTCGACGGCCCCGTACTGGGCAAGGTCTGCTTTAGTCATAAGGACTTCGCCGGGATACACTTTACCGGTAGCACCGCCGCCTTCAACCATATCTATAAGACCATCGGCGAGAACATCAGCCACTACCGCACCTACCCCCGCATCGTCGGGGAAACGGGCGGAAAAGACTTTGTCCTCGCTCACGAAAGCGCCGACCCCGACGTCGTAGCTACTGCGCTCCTGCGCGGCGCCTTTGAATACCAGGGACAGAAATGCTCCGCCGCCTCCCGGGCCTATATCCCCGCGAACCTGGCGGATGCCGTCAAGACCAGGCTCAAAGAAGGAATAAAAAGCTTTAAGATGGGCTCGGTCGAAGACTTCTCCAACTTCATCAACGCCGTCATCGACGAACGCAGCTTCACCAAGATCCAGTCCTATATCGAGAAAGCAAAACAGGACCCGGGGGCCGAGATCATCGCCGGCGGCGGCTGCGACAAGACAAAAGGCTATTTCATCGAGCCTACCGTCATCGAAGCCAAAGACCCGAAATTCGTGACCATGTGCGAAGAGATCTTCGGACCGGTGCTGACCATCTATATCTACCAGCCCGCCGAATACGAAAAGACGCTCGACCTGATCGACACGACCTCTCCCTACGCCCTCACCGGCTCCTTCATCTCCAGGGACAGGCAGGCCGTAGAGCTGGCGACCGAACGGCTACGCAACGCAGCAGGCAATTTCTATATCAACGACAAACCCACCGGCGCCGTTGTAGGCCAGCAACCCTTCGGCGGAGCACGGGCATCCGGAACCAACGATAAGGCAGGATCGATCCTGAACCTCTATCGCTGGCTTAGCGCACGAACGATAAAAGAAACCTTCGTTCCACCGACCGACTACAAATATCCCTTCCTCGCAGAAGAATAAATCAAAAAGATCCCGGCGAACAGCCGGGATTTTTATTTCATCACGATTTTTGCTTCGTCTACCCATCACCTTTAGTACATAAAACACCACACATATTAAGTAATTATTCTTGTTTCAACAATTTGAAAATCAGTGCACCAACACGTCTTTTGCGTACTTTTTTGGCACCCGCACAATAAAAATCCTGCACTTTCGTAGGGTACAACATTTGCTTCCCCCTATTATATTTGCGGCCGAATAGTAACATTCAAATCACGCAGTATGAAAAAGTTAGCACTGGTAATCCTGTCCGGCATTTCCTTCGCGACGGCAAACGCACAATTTCAGTTCGGGGCCAAAGGCGGCCTCAATTTCGCCACTATCACCGGATCGGACGCGGTCGACGTAAGCACCCGCGTCAACGTCAATCTGGGCGTATATGCGAGACTCCCGCTGGCCGAAAAGATCAGCCTTCAGCCTGAATTAGTCTATTCCAATCAGGGTGCATCCTACAATGGCGGTTCAATCGCTTACAACTACCTGAACATCCCCGTTCTCCTGAGATTCTACGCCGGTTCAGGCTTCTCTATTTTCACTGGTCCCCAGGTGGGCTTCCTCCTCGGTGCACACCAAAAGAGCAATGGCAATAGCATCAACATTAAAGATCTGTACAACTCCGGAGACTTCGCATGGGCCGTCGGTATGGCATACAAGATTCCTGCTACCAGGCTCGGCATCGATGCCCGCTACAACTTCGGCATTGCCAACATCGAAGACAGAGAGAGAACGAGGTCAACCGGCTCTGTTCGCAATAGTGTATTCCAGCTCGGTGTAACTTATACACTGTTCAGCGCCGGCAGATAAACCTGTCAGATAATCATTCTTTTTAATCCCTATAAACCATTGGTTAAAAATACCCGTTTCGTGGTATTGTATAAACTCTAACACGCGCATAGTTTTGCGCCCATTAACTCACAAAATCTCTATTATGAAAAAACTCGCTGTCATCTTAACAGTTATTGGTGCTTCTGTTTTTACTACTCAGGTTCACGCTCAGAAAAAAGGTTCTTCAGATGATTTTCAATTTTCCGGCGGCATCAACGTTGGCCTGCCCGTAGGTGACATCCACAACATTGCTTCTTTTGTGCTCGGCGCCAAGATCCAGGGCGAGCTGAAGTTCGCTGACAACATCAGCGGCGTTGCAACCACAGGCTATAGCCACTATTTTGGCAAAGACCTCGGCGGCGGCGTTAAGCTCAACGGCGGTGAAGTACCCATCGTCGTCGGTCCCCGCTTCTACCCCAGCGAGAACTTCTTCGTCGGTGCACAGATCGGCGTAGGCTTCCTGACCGGCGACTACAATGGCACTGGCTTCGCTTACATTCCTCAGATCGGTTACAATGCTGACAACTTCCAGGCGATCCTCGCTTACGACGCCGTCAGCAAGAACGGCACTGTTGCCAACATCGGCCTGACCTTCCTCTACAAATTCGGCGGCGGCAAATAACCCGCACCAGCTAATAAAAAAAATACGGTCCCTTTGACCGTATTTCCCCGGCAAAATTCTTTTGCCGGACATTGTGGAAAAAAATGACGCCTACTTTTAATTTTAGGCGTCATTTTTTTTGTCCTATTTTTAGGACATGAAGACGATCCTGAACGAACAGCAGCTCGAGATCACGATACAACGCCTCACCCACCAGCTACTGGAGAACCACCTCAACCTGGAGAATACTGTCCTCATCGGCATCCAGCCGAGGGGCATCTATTTTTCAGACCGCATCGTCCAGCACCTTAAAACACTGGTAAACCCTTCCCATATCCGCTACGGCAAGCTGGACATCACCTTCTACCGCGACGACGTACGCACCGGCCTGCACGAGCTCAACCAGACGGATATCCCCTTCTCCATCGAGAACAGCCAGGTCATCCTGGTAGACGACGTACTCTGGACCGGCAGGACCATCCGCGCCGCCCTCGACGCCCTTCTGGACTTCGGCCGGCCGGCCAAGGTCGAGCTCTGCGTCCTCATCGACCGCCGTTTTAGCCGCCAGCTGCCCATCCAGGCCGACTACATCGGCAAATCCATCGACTCCATTATTACTCAGAAGGTAAAAGTATACTGGAAAGAAAAAGACGGTAAGGACGAAGTAACTTTATTATAAAAAATACCCTAATTTCGCGTTCTAATGCAACTGAGCACCAAACATCTTCTAGGCATTAGAGATCTCCAACCGGGTGATATCCAACTCATTTTAGATACGGCCACACAGTTTAAGGAAGTTTTGCAGCGCCCCATTAAAAAGGTGCCTACTTTGCGGGACGTAACCATCGTCAACCTCTTCTACGAGAACTCGACAAGGACCCGCATCTCCTTCGAGCTGGCAGAGAAAAGGCTGTCCGCCGACACGATCAACTTCACCGCATCCGGCTCCTCCGCCGCAAAAGGCGAGACCCTGCTGGACACGGTCAACAATATCCTCTCAATGAAAGTGGACATGGTGGTCATGCGGCACAGCGCCAGCGGAGCCCCCCATTTCCTGTCCAAACATATCCCCGCCGCCATCGTCAACGCCGGCGACGGTATCAACGAACACCCTACCCAGGCCCTGCTCGACGCCTTCTCCATCCGCGAGAAGCTCGGTGGACTCACCGGGAAAAAGATCGCCATCATCGGCGACATCATGCATAGCCGCGTAGCACTTAGCAATATCTATCTTTTGAAGAAAATGGGCGCCGAAGTGACCCTCGCAGGCCCCCCTACCCTGATCCCCGTGCATATCCGCGAAGCCTTCGACGTACGGGTAGAATACAACCTGCGAAAAGCCCTCGAATGGTGCGACGTCGCCAACGTCCTCCGTATACAGCTCGAACGGCAGAACCAGCCCCTCTTCTCTTCATTGAGAGAATACAGCCTTGCCTATGGTATCAACAGACGCCTGCTCGACTCTCTGGGCAAAGAGATCGTCATCATGCACCCCGGACCGATCAACCGGGGCGTTGAGCTGGACAGCGACGCCGCAGACAGCAAACAATCCATTATATTGCACCAGGTGGAGAACGGAGTAGCCGTGCGAATGGCCGTGCTGTACCTGCTCGCCGGAGGCGCCAGCAGATCGGCTCAATAACCCGGGGCGCACCCTCCGGGGCGAGGTCAAACAACCACTTTTATCAATAAAACAGGTTCTTGTCTTATGCAACGTATCGGCCTATTTCCCGGCACCTTCGACCCGATAACCATTGGTCACCAGGATATCATCGACCGCTCGCTACCCCTCTTCGACAAGCTGTTCATCGGCATCGGACGAAATATCAACAAAGAACCTATGTTCTCCGAAGACCAGCGCCTGCAATGGATCAGAGAGATATACAAAGACAACCCCAAAGTCGATGCGGTCGTCTATGAAGGCCTCACGATACGCTGCTGCCAGCAGGTAGGCGCCAACTTCATCCTCCGCGGGATCCGCTATGTCAACGACTTCGAATACGAGAAGGCGATCGCCGACATGAACAGAAGCCTCGACCCGAATATTGAAACGATATTTCTGACCTGTCTCCCGCAATATACTTCGGTAGCATCCACCCTGGTCCGGGACGTATTAAAGAACGGCGGAGACGTACTGCAATTCCTTCCCGACGTCGTAGCCCGCGCGCTCAACCAGCACGGCCACCCCAACACAGCAAAACGACGCTAACATGGCAATCTGGTTCAATCCCAAAATCACCATACAGGACCTCCATCTCCTGGGAAAAGATACGATGGGTGAATACATCGGCATCGAGCTCACCGAGATCGGCGAGAACTACCTCAAGGGACGCATGCCCGTCGACAACCGCACCCGTCAGCCCTATGGCCTCCTGCACGGTGGCGCCTCCGCAGCCCTGGCCGAAACCCTGGGCAGCGTCGCGTCAGCCCTCGTCATCGACCAATCCCAGTACGACTGCGTCGGCCTCGAGATCAACGCCAACCATATTCGCGGTGTAAGAGAAGGTCATGTGTTCGGAACAGCAATACCGCTGCACATCGGCAGAAGCACACACGTGTGGGATATAAAGATCTATGACGAACGCGAAAAGCTCGTCTGCGTCAGCAGGCTCACCGTAGCCATCGTCAGAAAGCAGCAGTAATGACATCCGTGATAGACGGATAGGTATTCTTCAGCAGCTCACCCATGCCCGAATGCGTTACCCAGCGCAGCTCCGTGATCTGCTCCTCCTGTTGCGGAACAGGTTGCTGCCCGTCTGCCGCCTTCATGCGATACCAGTATGTTTCTTTCAGGATATGGTGCCCGCTCTCGTCATAGGTGTGATAGGTCGTCAACAACGGCGCCTCCAGCTGCACCTTGTGTAACCCCGTCTCTTCCCCGACCTCCCGGACCGCACATTGCTCCAGCGTCTCACCCGGGTCCAGCTTCCCCTTGGGCAAGTCCCATTTACCACGCCGGAACATGAACAGGTATTCCTGCCTTTCATTCGCCACCAATCCTCCGCCCGCCTGTATGATCAGGAACTTCTTCCAGAAAGCCTTCTTCAGCGCCACAAGATCGCTATGAATAAATATCCCGGCATGTATCTTCGCCAGACGCATCTCATGGACCATCGCGTTCACGGCATGAGGCGAGAACTCGTCGATCAGCACGGCGTCATCGTGATGTGCGTATACGCTGATCTCGTCCGTCATCCGGTCGCAGAGAAAAAGGGGTTTGTCGTTGAAGTAGATCTTGATATACATACCTCAAAAATACCTACTTTCGCACCATGGCTGAGAAAATTATTACTACGAACGAGGCGGCTGTCGCCGAAAAGCTCCTGCAGGTGCAGGCCATCCGTCTTAGCGTCAAAGAACCTTTCACCTGGTCATCCGGCTGGAAAAGCCCCATCTACTGCGACAACCGTAAAGTCCTCTCCTTCCCCTATATCCGGGACTTCATCAAGTCCGAGCTCTGCAACGTGATCTTCGCCCAATACCCTGAGGCAGGCCTCCTCGCTGGCGTCGCCACCGCCGGTATCGCCTGGGGCGCCATGGCCGCCGACCAGCTGAAGCTGCCCTATGTGTATGTCCGCAGCAAGCCGAAAGAACACGGCCTCGGCCAGCAGATCGAGGGATACTACCAGAAAGGACAGCCCGTAGTGGTCATCGAAGACCTCATCTCTACCGGGAAAAGCTCCCTGCAGGTCGTCGACGTCCTCCGCAACGAAGGCCTGGAAGTCATCGGCCTGGTGTCCATCTTTAACTATGGATTCGACGCCGCCCGCGAAGCCTTCGAAAAGGCAAAGGTCCCCTACGTCTCCCTGTCCAGCTACCCCACCCTCATCAGCCTGGCCGCAGACAAAGGAATGGTAAGCCCCGACGAACAGCACGTACTCCTTCAATGGAGCAAGGACCCGGCCAGCTGGAAAGGCGTCTAACCCCAACCGGTCACCCTGACCCCTGCAAGCCGGCGCTACCGCCGTTGGGAAACTCCCGTTCCGGTTTAATTTATTTTGATTAAATTTATAGGGTCAAAAACATTAGCCACATATGAAGAAAATTCAAATCCTTTTTTTCCTGCTGATCGGTATCGCAGGCGGCGCATTCGCCCAAACCAAACCCCAGCTGACAGCCGTCATCAAAACACCCACTGTACAGTGTGAAGAATGCAAGGGCCGTATCGAAAAATACATGTCCCACGAAGACGGCATCGTAAAGATCAACGTAGACTACAAGAAAAAGACTACTACCGTTACGTATCTGACTGCCCGCACAAATATCGAGAACATCAAGGCCATGATCGCCAACGTAGGCTATGACGCCGATGACGTAACTGCAGAGCCCGACGCGTACAAACGCCTCCCGATCTGCTGCAAGAAGCCCGAAGACGGCGGCGGAAAAAAGAACTAAACAACTAAAGACAGCATAAAAAAACCGGCACCAGGGCCGGTTTTTTTCATTAAACAGACCTCTACGATCCTGACATTTGTCTTCCCTTCGCGGAAAGGTCGAAAGGCACAATTACTTTAAAGGTGATATTCCGGCCCATGTTGAACATGCCGGGCTGTGTCCCGGGCGGTACGACAGGGTTATCGAAATATTTCAACCGGCTCATATTGCTCTGATAGTTGACATCGGCCAGGTTGGTTCCTTCTACAAAAAGTTGCACGATCTTTTTCCCCGCTGCATTGACCAGGTCGACCCCGAGGCCGGCGCTGAGCAGGTTATACCCTGCGGTATAAGTTTCTGTTCCATATGCGGCGAAGAATCGGTCCTGGGCATTATAATGGTCAAAACCTACATATACATACCCCCCTTTGAATCGGCCGAAGCCCCTGTGATCCACAGCACGCAATTCCGAATGCGTGTGCAGCGGCGGGATAAACGGCAGATATTTCAGGCTGTCTGGTGCATGACCGTTATTGGACAGATTCGTGCCATAGGTGAGGGTAAACGAATTCTCGAAATGCAGCCAGGAGACAGGATGAATATCCAGGTAGAGATCCCCGCCAACGATACGGGCCTTGGTTTGTACATAGCCAAACTCGGCATATTGGCCGTTCGGGTCCGGTGATCCGCTCGCATTCACCCGCAGGGCGTTGCCACTGGCATCCAGCAATTGTTCCTGGAAGATATAATTCGAGATATTGTTGTCAAAGAAGCTGGCGCTGGCCGTCAGGAAAGGAAGGGTAACCGCCGCCCCAAAGTCGAATTGCAGGCTGAATTCCGGCTTAAAACTACTGTTGCCTACATGGTATATCTGCGAACCCGGGTCCGGTCCGTTAGCGGATAGCTCGGCAATGCTCGGCGCCCGGTAGCCCCGTGCGATATTAGCCTTCACCAGGAACTGATCGGAAAAATTATACGTTCCGCCGATACTCCCGGTCACTCCCGAAAAACTCTTGCTCAGCGCAGGGAATTGGGATGCAACATTCGGCGCAGTACCGGGATTCGCGCCCGTATACAGCGTTGGGTAATTGGCTACACTCGTGTCGATATAGGCAGCCTGCCCCGTGAAAGACCGGGTGTCGAACCGGATGCCGCCCATGAGATCCAGCTTCCCGAAGCTCTTCTTCCCGGTGACGAAAGGGCCGAAGTCAAATTGATGATAGGCAGGAATAGGGAATGCTGTGCTATATCCCAGGGTATTATTCTGATACATGCCATTGATACCGGCACTGGTCTCGTACCCATCGCCTAATGTGAAATTATACTTGATATCATAGGTATAGGTATTCAGCTGCAGGTTGAGGCCGGGAACATCCGGGGCCGTCGGATGCGTAAACTCCCTCCGGTGGCTGTACTGCCAGCCCAGGTTGACGACCAGGTTGCCATTGCCCAGGGCAAAATTGCTGACGTTGTATAGACGATACAGCTGGACATGCTGGTGCACGGCAGGAATGGCATAGGAGTTCAGCTCCTTGTACGGAACGACAGGCCGAAAGTCATCTTCATCCGTGATCTGCTTGGTGAATGCCCGCGTTGCAGAGTCGCGGCTGCCGTCGGGAATACTCTGCAGATCGTCGAATAGCGATGCATTCAGATAGGAATAGCCCCAGCTTTTATTCACCCCTGCCATTACGCGGGCATCCGTCTCCCGAAAATTCGTAAGATAGTTCCAGCCGTCCACCTGGTTGCGGTAATTCTTAGCCAGCTTTTCCGAGGCCTGAAGCCCCCAGACGAGACCGTTTTGGTTGCCCTGCAGCCGCAACGAAGAGTTGGTAAGGCCGTTGTTCGTCCCATAGACGCTGCTTACATAGCCGAGTATCTTGCCCTGTGGTACAGGTTGAGGCGTGAGCAGGTTGACTACACCCCCGATCGCATCCGACCCATAGCTGAGACTGGCGGGACCCTTGATGATCTCGATACGGTCGATAGAATTCTGGTCTACCTCGATACCATGCTCATCACCCCACTGCTGGCCTTCCTGGCGGATGCCGTCCCCGGCTGTAACAACCCGGTTGTATCCCAGTCCGTGGATAAAGGGCTTGGAAATATTCGGCCCCGTAGTTACCGCGCTGACACCCGGCTGATTGGCCACCGCATCGATGATATTCGTCGCGGCCGAATGCTGTTGCAGGTAGTCCTTGCCGACAGCAACGATGGGTATCGGAGCCCTTTTTATTTCAGTAGCCCTGCTCACGCCGGTGACCACTATCTCTTCCGCCTCGAGCGTAGATAATGACAATTGTACGTTCAGTTGGGAAGTCTTACCAAAGTCAACGCTCTGGAAGAATGTACCATACCCTACGTAGCTGATCTCGACAAGGTGAGTGCCTTTGGAGTTTAGATTAATGGTGAATTTTCCATTCGCATCGGAGACAGCGCCCGCTTTAAGGTCCGGGATCGTAATGGTGGCGCCGGCGATGGGCTTGCCGTCAGCTTTGTCCGTAATAGTTCCGGTAAAAACCCCTCCGGCCGGTGAATCGATCGCAAAAGCAGAATGGAATGCAAATAATAGCAGCAGACAATAAAAAGCACAACCTTTTATTTGAATCATAAATAAAAAAATTCCTTTGAAAAAATTCGGTAACAGTAGAAGACTAAACTTCGCGGGGAGGTCCGCGTAGCCCGAATATGAAATGTTCAAAGGAATAGTATTGATCATCTGCCCTTACAATATGCCCCTCGCAATAAACCCGCGGAAGCGCGAGGACGAAGCTGACAGGAAAACATAAACACGGAAGCTCAACCACAAGACTATCTACCCGACAAAAAAAACCGGCCCGCGTCAGCAGGTCGGTTTTTAGACTAGCCAACGCCAGATGCCTGTCCGTATGACGGGCAGCCAGCGCGTGAACGGCGATCCTGGGCGTAATGCCCAGCGCAAACAGCGCGAGCATCACCAGCGCCAACAGATGTCTTATGGTGCGGAGTCGAATCAAGCAGTCTTTTTGAAACACCGTTGCATACGCAACAGAGTTGCAAATTAGGGGATTATTTCCGAAACCGGAAATATAAGAACAGCCCAACCCCCACCATTAACACCTGGATAACCGCCCAGAACATCGTACTGCCGTCGCGAACGGTCTTTCCAGCCCAATCCATAAAATGATGCTTATGGAAGACCGAAAAACTATACCCCTCCGCATAGATCGCATCGTCCATCCGCGCCGCCAGCTGCCCGCTGCTGGTCTCGACATACCAGCGGGGATGACCTGCGCCCGGATAGCTGACCCTCCATACCGGCAGCCGCTTGTCCGTAAAATTATATTCGTCGTCAAAAGCCGTCACTTTCGTCAACCCAACAGCCGCAGAATCTCTACTCAAAACATCCCCCAAATAGTTGGCATACCGTCGATCCCCATCGGGCAACACAGAATAGTCCACCGCATTCACATATACCACCCGCGGCCCAACCGCCTTCCCATCCTTCATCAGATCCTTCACAGCCGCGACACGGTCTGACACCATGCTCAACCGCCAATAATTTCTTCCATCCATCTTCACAAGACTCAGCCCCCCTATCTCCCCACCTGCGGCTGAATCCAACCTGAAAAGATCAACGGCCGCCTCATCAGCCCCAAACCGCTGCTGCACCCCGATCACCCGATCCTCCGGACCCGAGACCTTCGACAAAGCCTGCCACGCCCCGCTGAATGACCAGAACAACGTGAACAAGGCCGCCACGATCGCCGTATATCGATGCAGCCGGCGCACACCCGCACGCGGCGCCCTCAACCTGAAGAACAGATACATCCCCAGCAGCACTGTGCAGAAAGCGAGCGAGGCCACCACGAATACCACCACATCCTTCCATCTCCCCAATACATCGAGCCATCCCCAGGTATGGAAGATCCGGAACAGCTCATCAAAAACCGCCCGCCTGTTGTCCATCGCAAACGAGAACCGGTCCTGCGTGGTCTCCACATAGATCCTTATCCCATCCGCGCGGTCGAACGACACCCGATACACCGGCAGGAGCCGATTAATAGACTTATACTCCCTGTCATAGGCCCTGACCATGGAAACATTCGCCACCTTCGCGCCACGCACAGGATTAAGCACACACTCCGTCGCCGCGCCACAACAGTCCGGCGCCGAACCGTCCCGCGGGGTTGCCGTAGAAACATCCGGCGCCGCACCCTTGGCAAGTTTTCCCTCCAAAAAATAACGGGCAAGATATTGCGCATACAGCCAATCCCCTGCCGTCAGGACATTCCCATTCGTACAGCTCAGATATACCGGCTCTCCGGCGCGGACCTGCACCTGATAAAACCAGTTGGTGTCAATATGTATCAGCCGGACAGCGGAAAAAGAATCCAGATGATGCTTCCGCAGGGCTGAATCCAGCCCCACCCGAATCCTCGCACTATCCACCGCCAACAACGGCCAGCCCTGCGTGGCGATAGCCGGCCGGATATTGGTCATCAGCGGATGCATAAATCCGCTGGCGGCCCACAAGAGAACAGGAAAAGCAATAATTATCGAAAGGCTGCGATGCAGCTTGTATAGTTGTTTCACCGTAAATATTACTTTAAGAATTGCCAGGATAAACCAATGGTCACCTCCCGCGGATCACCCAGGTTATAACTGTAGCCGTACGTCGACTTCGTCGCCAGCGACGCATAATACTTGTTAAAAGCATTCAGCGCGTTCACCCATACTTCCCAGCCACCCAGCCGATACCCGGTGCGGAAATTGACGATATCAAAACCACCGTACTGCCTGGTATTGGCGTCGTCCATCCAGTACTTCCCCAGATGCTGCCACTCAACACCCAGCCGGAAGCCCTTCAAAAAAAGAGGCCTCCAGGTCAGCTCGGTATTTCCGATAAAATGCGGCGCCGCCGCCATCTGCCTCCCGCTATAGTCCTGACCATTCTCGTACTGTACGACAAATTTATGGTCCGCATTGGTGCCGCTCACCCGTAACGTCCACTCTTCCGTAGGCTTCACCGTCAGCCCATACTCGACACCGGTATGTTTGGTCTTCCCGGAATTCTGGTTGATAAAGGACCCGTCGGTCTGACGCACCGAGATGATCTGGTTCGTCCCGTCGAGGAGGTAAACACTCCAGTCCGCATAGACCAGTCCCTTCAACAACCAAAGCCAGCCTCCCGCCTCATAGTTGAAAAAGGTCTGCGGCTTCAGATAGGGTGACTTCACGCTGTTATATAGCTCCGTCACCTGCGGTGGAACATATCCCTGGCTGTAGTTGGCATAAAAGCCCACTCCTCTGAAATTATACGTCGCTCCCAGCTTTGGCGTCACCCGGTTGAAATCATTACGGGTATTGGCCGAGCCGGTCGACGCAGACGGCGGCAGAGAATTGCGGAAATCATAGTGAAAAAAATCATAGCGAAGCGCTGCCACCAGTCGAAGCCCCTTCACAGGACTCATCTCGTAGTTCAGGTAGGAGGCCGCATTGGTGATACCCGTGGAATAGTTGCTCAGCAGACTGTCTGTCGGCGTATAGCTGCCATAGTTGCCCTTGTCATCCCGCTGTATCCGGATATACCGGGCATAATAGCTGCTCGGACTGACATCCGCGCTGAGCCCCGCCACGAGTCGGCTCCCCAGCCAATGCCAACGCTGCTGGTGCTGCACCACGGCCAGCCAGCTGTGGAAACTATTGTCGTTGATCTGCCCGCTCGCCAGCAACGGATTGCTTCGGCTGTTGCTGATATAGTAAGAGGGATTCTGACCTACGCTGTTATTGCGATAGGCAAGCGTCACCTGCGTCTCGGCCGACTGGGTCCAGCGGAAGACCAGTTGCGACTTCGCCCTCCAGGCCATGACCTTCCGATAAGTAAAGGAATACGGCGTATTGTAGTTGTGCTGCGCGAAATGCACGCTGTCCAGCGAGCCGTACATGTCGCTGTAGTAGTTGATATAGGTAAGAGTATTGGTCCAGGTAAGCCGGTCGCTCGCGCGATAATCAGATCGCAGCGTCACTGCCGTCTTGTGAAAATCGCTGTACTGAATGGGACCATTGGTCCGGTTGGCGTAGTAGCCGCTGGCGACAAACCCCCATTTCCCGGCCGTAGTCCCGATCTGCGCATCGGCTCGCTTGTAGCCGTTATTATTCCCTTGAACGCTCACATACCCCTTCCAGTCGGCAGGCGGCGCCTGTGTGATGACATTGACAGCTCCCCCAATGGCCTCTGCGCCATACAGCGACGAGGCCGGTCCGCGGATCACCTCGATCTGCCGCGTAGCAGCTGCATTCATCTCCAGCAGGGCATTGTGATTGTATACCCCCGTAGTCCTTATCGGGATACCGTCTTCCAGGTACAAAAAAACACCAGCCGTACTCATCGGCTGACGGATGCTCATCTCGTGCTGTTCATTGCCGAGGTCTACCATAAAGACGCCGCTCACCTTGTTGAGCAGCTGATCCAGCTGGTTCGCCTTCGTATCGGCGATGGTCTTGGTAGAAATAACGCTGATCGCAACGGGCGCCTCGGTCCGCTTCTGCGCCGTACGGCTCGCAGTCACGATCATCAGGTCGAGCTGTGTAGTATCCTGCGCGCAACAACAAATAGCAGGAAAAAGCAGCATGGCCACCAGGCCACACGCATAAAAATATTTCATGGTTGTTGGTTAAAGTTGGAAATAGGATCAAATGAAACTAAACCAACAACCAGGCGGGGGGATGAAAAATGGAGATGGGACGGTCCACAGGATGGGGAACGCTGGCGACCGGATAATCCCGTTCAACAAATACTGTCACCGGAGTCACGGCGCTCGCAAAGAACGACTTCGAAGACAAGACCTCGTTCCGGCTTTCCTGCCGTACTTCCTTATCCCCGGAACTCTTTTCTTCCTGGAGGATACGCTTGTCCAGCTGACACCGGCCCGCACAATGCACGGCCGTATTGAACCGGTTGACACAAAGATTACGCGCGATATAGTCCCGGTTGGCATAGAACTCCGCGACAACGATCATCTTGCTGAAGCACTGTAGCATCATCGCAAACAGCACAACAGTGACGACCAGCTGTCCAAATCGCAATATGATTACCGGATACTTGAACACGTAGCGCAAAGCTAGCACAGCAACGCTCACCTGCCAAATCCTATTTTTTCCGCAGTGCCCTTGTAGTCGCCGCCTTCTTCGCCGATGCGCTTCGGGAAGCCGGGGTCCTCTTCATAGCCGCCGCATGCGCCTGCTTCGAAATAGCCCTCGGCGAAGCCGCCTCCGACCCTTCTTTCTTCATCGCCTTCGTCCTGGCCCTCGACCGGGCTGGCGAAACAGGCTCATGACGCTGCCCCTTCTTATACGCACTCTCTTCACTCTTGCGGGTCTTCTCCGAGGCCGTCCCCTTCGCCTGCGGCTTCAGGTCCACACCGGCACGGCGCGCCTCTGACAAGCCAATAGCAACCGCCTGCCTGGCCGACCTCGCTCCCGTCTGCCCCTTCCTTATCTTGTCCATCTCCGCTTTTACAAATTCCCCGGCCTGCGTGCTCGCGGACTTACCCTGGGCCTTGTCCTTCATTGCTTTTTCGATAGTCTTCTTATCTGGCATGATCGTAATTTTTTAAAAGGGCACGCAATCGCCGTGCCCACGCCCAACAGTCACTGTGCACGCACCGAACGATCCCTGTATCAAATCCGCACAACCCTGCCCGCCCAACAAAACCCAATCACTTGATTCACAACGGGTCGCGATCATGGTATCGCTTTTGTCCCTCCAACACCATGGGAAACAACTTCATCAGGGTCGCCTTGCGCCGCCTGGCCAGGAACAAAGCATTTTCGATGATCAATATCCTCGGCCTCTCAGTGGGGCTTAGCTGCTGCATGCTGATCACGCTCTACATCTGGCACGAGAACAGCTACGATTCCTACCATCCCCATATCGACCGGCTCTACCAGGTAGGAACGGTCGACATCGCCCACGGTAAAGAGACCCGGTTCTATGGCTGTCCCGCGCCGCTCGCGGGCCTGATCCGCCAGACATTCCCCCAGGTAGAAGCCACGGCCCGTATCTGCCGTCTTATAGGGGAAGACAGGAACCTTGTCCAATACTATAGTCCAAAAGGGGAAACAGGTTCTTTCTACGAAGACAACGGCATGATGGCCGACTCCGGCTTCTTTCAGCTTTTTCACTACGACTTCACAGAAGGCAGCGCGTCCACGGCTATCAGCGGTCCCTGGTCGATCGTCCTGGCCAAAGACATCGCCGACAAGCTGTTCAACGGCCAGCCCGCGCTCGGCAAGACTGTCCACGTCGTCAGCCAGATGAATGGCGATCACGACTACACGGTCACCGCCGTCTTCCGTCCCGTGGACAAGCCTTCTCATATCAACGGCCGATTTTTCCTCTCCATGTATGGTGGCCATATCGGCGACTTCATTCGCCGCAGCAACCTCAACATGGCGTCCAACTATTTCTTCGTCACCTACGCCCGCCTCAAAAGCGGCGCCGACCCCGCTCAAATAGACAAGGCCTTCCCCGCCTTTGTCGACACCTATGAAGGCAAAGATCTGCGGGAGGCGCAGGCGGGCTACTACCGGAAGCAATTCCTTCTAAAGGTCCGCGATATCCACCTCCATGCCAATATGCCCTATGGCGACGTCACACCCGGTGGGAGCCTGACCTATCTCTACATACTCTCTTCCATCGCCGTCTTTATTCTTTTGATCGCCTGCATCAACTTCATGAATCTCGCCACGGCCCGGTCGACAAGACAGTCATTGGAAGTGGGTGTCAGAAAGACGCTCGGCGCCGGACGCACCACGATAATCAAACAATTCCTCGGAGAATCTCTCTTGATGGCCTTCCTGGCGCTGGGAATTGCCGTCCTGCTGGCCATGGCATTGTTCTCTGCCTTTGAACGGCTCGCCGACCGCAACATCCATATCCCTATCCAAACCGCCCTGCTGCTCGGCGCCGCCTTCCTCGGCCTCGCCGCAGCAACCGGCCTCACCGCCGGCAGCTATCCCGCCCTATATCTCTCCTCGTTTCAGCCCGTCAAGGTCCTAAAAGGCAGGACTGCTACGTCCATGACCGTCAGGTCCCTCCGAAAGACCCTCGTCGTATTCCAGTTCAGCATCTCGATCATCCTTATCGTCGCCGCCGTCATCATCGGCAAACAGATGCACTACCTGCGCACCACCGACATGGGCTTCAACAAAGACCAACAGCTGATACTCTCCCTCCAGGGCGACCTGCGAAAGAAATATACAACGATAAAAAAAGAAATAGACCGCATCCCGGGCGTGCTCGCCAGCGCCGGCTGCACGCAGTATCCCGGCATCTATTCACCCGGCGACGACCTGCTGTATGCCGAAGGCCATCCCAGCGCCGAAAACCACCACGTCTACATCAATTATGTCGACTTCGATTATATGAAGATGATGGGCTTCCGGATGGTCTCCGGCCACGCCTTCTCCTCCGACTTCCCCCGCGACAGCGTGGACGGCATCATCCTCAATGAGACCTCTGTCCGCGAGCTGGGATACGACCCCGCCACCTGCGTCGGCAGAAAAGTCTATTCCGGTATCAGCTATTCGCAGGGCACAGCCTATCGCATCGTCGGCGTGATGAAAGACTTTCACTTCGAAGACCTTCACAATCCCATCACCGGCATCGGCCTCGAAGTATTCAGCGATCCCAGGTATCCATATGTCACCGTGCAGATAGACAAGAACCGCCTCCAGCCGACCATCGCCGCCATACAGCGCGCCTGGCAGCAGATGCTACCCGACACACCCTTTGACTATACCTTTCTCGACGACCGTTTTCAAAAGAACTACGAAGCCGACCAGCGCATATCCAACCTCGTCGCCTGGGCCACCGGCATCGCCATATTCGTCTCCTGCCTCGGCCTGTTCGGCCTGGCAGCATTCAGTGCGGAACAACGTACGAAAGAAATAGGCATCCGGAAAGTGCTCGGCGCCAGCGAGGGCAGCATCATCACCCTCCTCTCCCGCGACTTCCTCAGGCTGGTAGCCCTCGCGGTACTCATCGGCTCCCCGATAGGCTGGTACGTGATGCAAAAATGGCTACAGGGCTTCGCCTACCGCACCGGCATCGGCTGGACCGTCTTCGCGCTGACCACCGGCACGGCCCTCCTGATCGCCGCTGTCACGATCAGCTCACAGGCCATACGCGCCGCCCTGGCCAACCCCGTCAAAAGCCTGCGAACCGAATAACCGGCTCACCCGCCGGCGCGGCCCAAAACACTAAGATTCCGGGGAATGCTCTTCCCCGGAACCCTTCTTATCTTTCAGGCGACCCGCCTCTTTCAGGGCATTATGAAGGATCCATTCTATCTGCCCATTGACACTACGGAACTCATCGGCCGCCCATTTCTCGATGGCCTTCATCATCGCCGCATCCACCCGCAGCGCAAAAGACTTTTTCTCCGCCGCCATTCATTAATGATTTAATGTCCCCGTATTGACCACCGGCTGGGACTCCCGGTCCCCGCAAAGCACCACCATCAGATTGCTGACCATCGCCGCCTTCTTCTCCTCATCCAGGTCGATGATATTCTTGGAAGACAACAGATGCAACGCACTCTCCACCATCCCCACCGCACCCTCTACTATCTTATGCCGCGCGGCCACGACCGCAGATGCCTGCTGCCGCTTCAGCATCGAATGCGCGATCTCCGGCGCATAGGCCAGGTGCGTGATCCTCGCCTCCACCACCTCTATACCGGCGATCCCCAACCGCTCGTCGATCTCCCTCTCCAGAGTGTTGTTGACCACGTCAAAATCAGTGCTCAGCGTGACCGTCGCCTTCTCATCTTCAAAATGATCGTATGAATAGGTAGCGGCTAATTTTCGCACCGCCGAATCGGTCTGTATCCGGATAAAATTGACATAGTCATCCACCGCAAAAACGGCCTTGTAGGTATCCTTCACCCGCCAGACCAGAATGACACTGATCATAACGGGATTCCCGAGACGGTCGTTAACCTTCTCCTTCTCGCTCTCAAAGTTGCGCGCCCGCATGCTCACCGTCACCCGCTTGTAAAAGGGGTTCACCCAGAATAGGCCGCTCTGCCGGACGCTGCCGCGATAGTCGCCAAACAAGAGCATTAACGCCGACGAGTTCGGATTGATCGTGATCAGCCCCTTCCCCAGAAAGGCGATCAGGGCAGCGAGGATCGCGATAAATGGAGCCGAAACATCCCCGGCGGTAAGCGCCAGAGAAAGGATCAACGCAAACAATCCCACCATGATAACAATAATACTATACCCGCTGACGGGTTTGAGGATTACCTCCGATTTAGAGCTGTCCATAATTCATGATATTAAAATGATATCATAAAGATATGAACCGGAAATGCCAAATCCAAGCGGTTTGGGACAAACGGTAAAAAACATTTTACTAACCCTGCGTGTTACTTACTCACTATGCAAAAGAACCTTCGCCTCAGCGTACTCGACCAGACCCCGATCCGCAACAACAGCGACGCACCCTCCGCCCTCCAGGAATCGATCCGGCTGGCAAGACTGACCGACCGCCTGGGATATACCCGCTACTGGCTTTCCGAACACCATAATACAACCACCCTGGCGGGGGCGGCTCCTGAAATACTCATCGCCCGTCTGGCGGCAGAAACAAAAGGCATCCGCGTTGGCTCCGGCGGCATCATGCTGCCCAATCACTCCACGTTGAAAGTGGCGGAGAACTTCCGGCTGCTGGAAGCCCTCTACCCGGGCCGCATCGACCTCGGCATCGGCCGCGCCCCCGGCGGTGACCGCCTCACCGCCCAGCTGCTCAACCCCTCCAATACCTTTGACCCCCAGGAATATATCCGGCAGATCAGGGACCTCCGCGCCTTCCTCACCGACACCCCCACACCGGGCACCTTCGAAGGGAAGATCAGAGCCATTCCAAAGATCGACACCGTGCCCACGCTCTGGATGCTGACCTCCAGCGGAGAAAGCGCATTCCTGGCCGCCCACTATGGCATGGCCCTCTGCTATGCCCAGTTCATCAACCCCGTCGGCGGCGCCTCGGCCGTACAAGCCTATCGCCACCGTTTTAAGGCATCGGATGAGCTCTCCGAGCCCCAGGCCAGCGTAGGCGTTTTCGCCTTCTGCTCAGATGACGAACAAAAAGTACACGAGACCCAGGCCCTGGTCGACTATCGCCTCCTCGGCTTCGAAAAAGGCAATTTCGACGAGATACCGACCTATGCCGCCGCCAGCTCGTATAACTACACACCCGCTGAATGGCAGCGCGTCCTCTACAACCGCCAGCGCACCGCCATCGGCACCCCCGACCAGATCCGCGAAAAGCTGGAAAGCCTCGCCGAGGAATTTGACGTCGACGAGATCGTCATCTCCACCTTCACCGAAAAGGCAGAAGACAGGCTACGCTCTTACGAGCTGCTGGCCGAACTGTTCGACCTCCAGCCAAGAGAATATGCCACGGCGCCCGCAGTCGGAAGATCCGGTCTATGACGGGACAGTCCGGGACGGTGCATCGGTATGAATCTTTATATTTAGGGGAAAGTCACAAACGTGAAACTAACGATCCGCCTCATCGTACTCCTGCTCATCACTAGTACCACTGCAGCACAAGCACAGGAAACACGACCCAACATCGTCTTGATCCTCGCCGACGACCTTGGTTACGGCGACGTAGGCTACCAGGGACAAACAAAGATCCAAACACCCAATATTGACGACCTCGCCCGCCAGGGCATGCGCTTCACTCAGTTCTACGCCGGCACCGCCGTATGCGCCCCCTCGAGAGCCAGCCTGCTCACCGGTTATCACACCGGCCACACTCCCATTCGCGGCAACCGCGGCTTCAAGCCCGAAGGACAGTTCCCCCTGCCTGATTCTGCCACAACGATCGCCGCCATCCTCCGGCAACACGGCTATAACACCGGCATCTTCGGCAAATGGGGACTGGGCTACCCCGGTTCAGGCAGCACCCCCACGACAAAAGGCTTTACCGATTTCTTTGGCTACAACTGCCAGACCGAGGCGCATAATTACTACCCCGATCATCTCTGGGATAACGATAAAAAGATCGACCTGCCCGACCACCCCTATTCCGCCAACCTTATCCACCAGCACGCGATGCAATTCCTGAGATCCCGGCACAACCATCCCTTCTTCCTGTTCCTCGCCTATACGATACCGCACGCCAATCTCCAGGGCCCCCACGACAGCATCTACGAACACTACGCCGCGCAATTCCATGAATCCGACCCGGCGCCCCATACGAATTTCGCCACGATGGTCTCACGGCTCGATCATTACGTCGGCGATATCATGCAGGAACTAAAAGCACAGGGCCTCGATAAGAACACGCTCATCCTCTTCTCCAGCGACAACGGCCCCCACCGTGAAGGTGGCGGCGACCCCGAATTCTTTAACAGCAGCGGCAACCTGCACGGCATCAAACGCGACCTCTACGAGGGCGGCATCCGTGTCCCCTTCATCGCCGTATGGAAAGAGAAGATCACACCCGGCTCTGTCAACAACAACCCAACCCCTTTCTGGGACCTCTTCCCGACCTTCGAGGAACTGGCAGGCATACCCGTCACAAAAGGGATCGACGGACTCTCCATCCTCCCTGCACTGGAAGGCGAGCCCGCACAGCAACAACAACAACACCGGTATCTATACTGGGAATTTCATGAATCAGGAGGTAGACAGGCCGTTCGCTGGGGCAAATGGAAGGGCGTCCGGCTCAACGTCAATACCGTCGACCACCCGACGCTCGAATTATATGATCTGACTGACGATCCAAAAGAACAACACAACGTGGCCGCTCAAAACCCCGCTGTCGTCCGACAAATTGAGACCTATATGTACGAAGCACACATATACAACAAAGACTGGCCACTGCTCAAGTCCGAAGGCCCCCTGCGTTAACAGCCGGGCGCGGACCCAACCCTTCACCAATCAACGCGTCAACAGCGTCCCCTCACCCCATCGTCGAGTTCCTTACCTCCAGCCTCGCCGGCAACATCACCTGGTCATCCGGTACGACAATATATTTCTTCTCCAGCCTGCGGAACAACATCGTCGCCGCCTCTTTCCCCATATCATAAGCTGGTTGTGCTATTGTCGTCAGGGACGGATTCAGCAGCGACGCCGTCACCAGATTGGAAAAACTGATCACCTTCACATCCTCCGGTATCCGCAATCCCAGCTCGCGACAGACATGATAGGTCATGACAGCCAGCTTCTCCACCGAGGCAAACACCCCGTCAGGACGCCGGTCAGACATAAACATGTCCTTCAACGCCTGGTACGTCTCCTCCTCGCTACCGTCACAGTGCACGACCATCCCCGGATCTTCCGGCAGATCCCAGCGACGCAGGGCATTCACATACCCTTCCTGTCGCCGGTGCGAAATGCTCAGGCTCATGGAGATCGTCAGATGCGCGATCCGGCGGCACCCGGCCTGAACCAGATGCTCCGTGGCGACAAAACCGCTCTCGCAGTCATTGGTAGTCACCTTCGGCGCAATAACATTGTCGGCAACCCGGTCAAAGAACACCAGCGGGATATTGCGCTGCTGCAGCTCCATCAGGTGACGCGTATCCTGCGTCGACCCGCAAAGACTGACGATGACGCCATCCACCCGCCCGTTCTGCAGACTGCACGCAACCGCCATCTCCTCCGCCACCTCCTCATTCGTCAGGTAGATAAGGACATGATAGCCCTTCTCGCGCGCAACCGTCTCGATACCCTTTATGGCCAGGGCAAAGAAATTATTGGCTACCTCCGGAATGACCACGGCAATGGTCCGGCTGCGATGTTTACGAAGGCTGCTGGCGTAAGGATTGGGCTGAAAATTCATTTTTCTGGCGAGGTCGAAGACGCGTTGCTTGGTCGGAGTGCTGATCTCCCAGCTATCACGCAACGCCCGGGAGACGGTGGAGACGGACAAATTGAGTTCCTGGGCTAATTGTTTTAAGTTAACCGCGTTCATAATGGCAAGCAGTATGTTTGATACAAATTACACAATCAAAAAACTACAACTCATTTTATTTACGAAAACGTTGTAGTAACCAGGCACCCCAAAACACTTCATTCTCGCAACCGTTTCCGTAAATAAAGTACCCCGCCGCCACCTCATATGATTACAATTTTCTCCAACTTGACACCAGTATTGTAGAAGAATCCACAGATAGCCCATTTAAAACTTCCCATTATGCTTATGCGAAAATTATTTTTTGTGCTGGGAATGTTGATTTTCCTGGGTCAGGACCTGCAGGCACAGGTCAAAACTTTATCCGGAAAGATCACTTCCCCCGACAACACACCAATAGCCGGCGCCAGCGTGACACTCAGAAGCGCAGGAAAGAACACTGCCACAGCCGCCAACGTCAACGGAGAATTTACGATCGCAGTCCCATCCAACAGGGCCTTCCGCCTCGAGATTTCGGCCGTAGGCTTCGAAACATTTCTGATCGCTTCCGACTCCCTGCAGGGCGGCCCCATTAACATCTCGCTGAAAGAGACCCCCAAAGGACTCAACGAAGTCGTCGTCGTCGGTTATGGCACCAGCCGCAAGAAAGACCTCACCGGCTCGGTTGCTTCAGTGTCCCTCGCCAACAACGACAAGGCGCCCGTCTTTGGCACCGGTCAGTTACTGGAAGGAACTGTTAGCGGTGTCCAGGTCACCCAGACCAATTCCCAGCCCGGCTCATCGTTTACGGTGCGCATCCGGGGCACCAATTCCATCTCTTCCAGCAGCGACCCGCTCTATGTGGTCGACGGCTATGCCGGTGCGGACATCTCGGCCATCACGCCCACCGACATCGCCTCCATCGAGGTCCTGAAGGACGCATCGGCCACCGCCATCTACGGCAGCCGCGGCGCCAACGGCGTCGTTCTGATCACTACCAAGAAAGGCTCCCCCGGACGCAACACGGTCAACTTCGACGTCTACTCGGGCGTACAGCATGTTGGCAAAGAGCTGAAGATGATGGACGCCAAACAGTTTGCCACTTATCTCAACCAGGTGACGGCCGTGCTGACGCCCAATCTGAAGCTGCCCTTCACCCAGGCACAGGTCGACGCCATGGGAAAAGGCACCGACTGGCAGAACGCCATCTTCCGCACCGCCAATATCTCCAACGCCAACGTCAGCCTGTCCGGCGGCAACAATGACTCCCGGTATTTCCTAAGCGCCAACTATTTCAGCCAGGACGGCGTCATCATCAACTCGGGCTTCAAAAGAGGGACGCTGCGGTTCAACCTCGACGACAAGATCAGCGAAAAGGTCCGCGTCGGCGTCAACTCACAGGTCGCCTATTCGATGATGGACTCCGCAAACACCAATACCAACGGTGGCAGCACCGGCGGCACTCTTCTGGACGCACTAAGGATCAGCCCCACCGTGCCGATCTTCGACAGCACGGGCAATTATACCTTCCAGAACGGCCCCGGCGGCTATGTCACCGTACTCGGCAACCCCGTAGCCGCCGCCATGCTGAACACCCAGAAAGTAGCCATCACCCGCCTCTTCGCTAACGCCTTCGTGGAATACGAGATCATAAAAGGTCTCAAGCTGCGAAGCTCTCTTGGCGGACAGCTATACAATTATCGCGCGGACAATTTCCGCCCCACGACTACTTATCTCGGCAACAGCACCAACGGCTTTGCAGCAGTCAACACCAGCAACAACTACGACTGGCTCAACGAGAATACCCTTACCTACGACAAACAGTTCGGCATACACGCCCTCAACGTCGTAGCCGGCTGGACCTACCAGGAGTTCAAGAACAAGTCCGCCAACGCCACGGAACAAACGCTGTATACAAACGGCCTCGGGACCGACAACCTCAGCGTGGGCGCCGGCCTCAATACGGCCTCCGGCACCAGCAAGAACGTACTGGCCTCAGGCCTCGCCCGCGTCAACTACCGGCTGATGGGCAAATACCTGCTGACCCTCAGCATGCGCGCAGACGGCAGCTCCCGGTTTGGCGCCAACAACAAATGGGGCTATTTCCCCTCCGGCGCCCTGGCCTGGCGCATGTCGGACGAGAAGTTCATCCAGCAGATCGAGGCCATCAGCGATCTGAAGCTCCGTCTCAGCTATGGTAAGACGGGTAACCAGGAGATCGGCTCCTACAACTCGCTGTACCAGTATGCCAGCAACACTTATTACCTCAACGGCACAAGGGTGGTCGGCTTCTCGCCCAACAACATCGCCAACCCCAACCTCAGCTGGGAATCGACCGCGGCGTTCGACGGCGGCATCGACCTCGGCCTGTTCGGCAACCGCATCACCTTTACCGGGGACTATTATAATAAAAAGACGACCAACCTCCTCTTCAACGTAACGATACCCTCTACCTCCGGCTTTACTACAGTGCTGGAGAATATCGGCTCCGTCCGCAACCAGGGGGTCGATCTTTCTTTAACGACTGTCAACATTGACTCGCGCAAGCTGCGATGGACAACCTCTATTAATTTTTCCAGGAACATCAACAAGGTGCTGAGCCTCGGCGCAGTCAACTACCAGTTCACAGGCAACGTCAGCTCGAGCGTCTACCCCGGCGGCCAGAACTCCTCCATCCTGCAGGTCGGCCAGCCCATCGGCTCCTTCTACGGCTATGTATTCCAGGGCATCTGGCAGACACAGGACCAGATCACCAAGAGCGGGACAAGACAGGCCGTCAAACCAGGCGACCCCATTTACCGCGATTCCAACCACGACAGCGTCCTCAACGCCAGCGACAAGGCCATTATCGGCCACGCTCTCCCGAAGTTCACGTACGGCTTTACCAGCAACCTCACCTACGGCCGGTTCAACCTCTTCGTCCTGGTACAGGGAGTATATGGCAGCAATATCCTCAACGAGAACCGCATCGAGGCAGAGAACGGGACCACCTCCGACAACAAGCTGGCATACGTTGCGACCCGCAGCTGGACACCCGGCTCAGGCATCAACAACCTGCCCGCCATCACCAGCACCTACCGCCGCGGCCTTGGCGTGACCAGCGACCTCATCGAAAACGGCAGCTACTGCCGGATCAAGACCATCACCCTGAGCTACGACCTTCCCCTGCCCGGGATAACCAAAGTCTTCAAGTCCGCCAGCGTCTATATCACCGGACAGAACCTGATCACCATCACAAAATATTCGGGATACGACCCCGAGGTGAACAGCTATGCCAACACCGCCGGCAACTATACGTCCCTGAACACGGACTACAATCCATATCCAAACATCCGAACCTATATGGCCGGTCTAAAATTCGGGTTCTAAAATCAAACTGATCAACAATGAAGAAACATACCATATTCACGCTCAGCACTGCAAGCCTGCTCCTCTTCAGCGCTTGTAAGAAACAGCTGACCGAAACTCCCTATAGCTTCCTGACGCCAACCAACTACTATAAAAGCGCACAGGATGCACAGACAGCCCTCAACGGTGTATTCAGCGCGCTGCAGCCCCAGGGCTACTATCAGCGCACGATCTACATCATGACCGAATGTTCCGGCGACTGCCTGCAGCCACTGCTGACACAGAACCAGGAGCGCATCGACATGTACAAGATACAGTACAACGCCGCCAACCCCGAGATCACCAGCTGGTGGCAGAACAGCTACAAGCTGATCAGCCGAGTCAACGACGTCATCGCCAACGTTCCCCCCATCCAGATGGACGCAGCCACAAAGAACAATATCCTCGGCAACGCTTACTTCCTCCGCGGCATGGCCTATTTTGACCTGGTGAGATCCTTTGGCGACGTACCCCTGCTGACAAAGCCGGTGGCCAACCTCTCCGATACCGCCCTCTTCCCCCATCGTGCACCCTCGGCCGCTATCTACCAGCAGGTGATTGCCGACCTGCAGTTCGCAGAGACCAACTGCCTTTCCGAACCCAATATCGCCGCTGCCAATAAAGGCCAGGTGTCTTCCGGCGCCGCCTCGGCCATGCTCGCAAGGGTCTACCTACAACGCGCAAGCACACCCTATGCCGACCCCGCCGACAACCAGCACGCGCTGGACGAGTGCAACAAGGTGATCAGCTCGAAGATCTATTCCCTCGACCCCGTCTATGGCGACGTCTTCAATTGCGACAACAAGTACTATCCTAAACAGCCCGAGATCATCTTCGCCGTCCAGTTCGGAGACAACAGCAGCAGCACCACGCAGAACATCACCTGCCGCATGTTCTCTCCCGCAGCCCTGGGCGGATCGGGATCATTCCTCTGCAATACCAGTTTTTACAACAACGGCTACCCGTACTACGACTCGGTCCGCCGCAACTGGAACATAGCCGACAAGGTCGGAAGCGCCTCCGTTACCCCCTTTATCTACAAATACCGGGACGCACAGTGGAAGGCCGGTTCCAATAACTCCAGGACCAACTGGCCCGTCCTTCGCTACGCCGACGTCCTGCTGATGCAATCCGAAGCCATGAACAACCTCAACCCTTCCGACCCGAATAAGTTCGGCGGCATCAACCAGGTGCTCACCAGGGCCAAGGTCGCAGTTGCTAACCAGTATAGTTTTTCCAATGTCGTGACGCAGAGCGATTTTGTCGACACCCTGGTGGCTCAGCGCGCGCGCGAACTCTGTGTGGAAGGTCACCGCCGCTGGGACCTCATCCGCCTGGGTCGCTACAAGACAATAGAGGCCAATATGGGATTTACGGTCAATGACTACCAGCTCCTGCTTCCGATACCGCAAACGGAACTGGATGCTAATCCCAACCTCCATCAGAACACGGGCTATTAAGCCCGGACAAAGCCACCGGATACCCGGCGGCGACAATGACGGTAATTGCCATTATGTAACTATAAACACAGACTATGAGACCTCAATTGCTTAAAGTTTCCAGGGAGCCCGGACACTCTTTTAGCGTGAGACGGGATCTCGTACCGTACGTCAATAACCGCTGGCACTTTCATGCCGAAGTGGAATTGATACATTTTGAAAAAGGACGGGGCAGTCAGTTCGTCGGCGACAGCATGCGCCGATTCATGGCCGGCGACGTCGTCCTGGTCGGCGCCAACCTCCCGCACTACTGGCGCTTTGACGACCCCTATTTCGAACACGATCACGACACGCCCACAGACGTACGCGTCGCTCACTTCGGAGAGAACTTCTGGGGCGGGTCCTTCATCGACCTCCCCGAGAACATCCCCCTGAAATCCTTACTCGACAAGGCCAAAAGAGGCCTCCAGGTCCAGGGAGAAGCAAAGGCTAAGGTCGCATGCCTGCTCGAACGTCTGCTGGACTCCGAAGGAATGCCACGGCTCCTTCTGCTGATGGAAGCGCTCCACGTCCTCGCCACCGCCGACGAGTCCGAAGTCCTGCCCCTCGCCTCCATCGGCTTCAAACACCGCCTCCCCGAAGCCGAGCACGAGCGGGTCAACCTCATCTACGAGTATAGCCTCCAGCACTTCAAACGGGCCATCCAGCTGGAAGAAATTGCAGCAGTCGCCAATATCAGCCCAAATTCCTTCTGCCGCTTCTTCAAGTCCCGGACCCGCAAGACCTATTCCCGCTTCCTCCTCGAGCTGCGGGTAGGCCATGCCTGCAGACTGCTGATCGAAAACAACCTCAGCATCAAACAGCTGTGCTACGAAAGCGGATTTAATAATTTCACCAGTTTCTACAAATACTTTAAATTGATCACCGGAAAAAGTCCGCTGGAATACCAGCGGGAATTTATGTCTAGCCCCGCAGAGAGAAGAAGAAAAAAATGCAGGGCATGAATACCAAACTCAACACAATGAAACATCTTGCCAGCATACTCCTGCTATCCGCTCCACTATTACTAAAAGCCCAAACCCACTCCCTCCAAAAAATATGGGAGACCGACACGATCGTCGCCGTCCCAGAATCCGTTCACCCCGTTCCCGGTAAGCCACAGCTGTACGTGTCCCTCATCGACGGCGGCGGCTGGGACGACGACGGCAAAGGCGGCGTAGGCCTGCTCAACACCGACGGCACACACTACAATGGCACCTGGATCACCGGCCTCAGCGCCCCCAAAGGCATGGGCGTCTACCAGGACCGCCTCTATGTAGCCGATATCAACCGCGTCGTCGTCATCGACCGCAACAAAGGCGCGATCATAAAGAAGATCGCCATCGAAGGCAGCGTCAACCTCAACGACATCAGTGTTGACCCAGCTAACGGTGACGTATATGTATCAGATTCGAAGACGGGGAAGCTCTATAAGATCGTAAACGACAGCCCCACCCTGTATATGGCAGACCTCCCGGGCATCAATGGCCTGAAAGTGGCTAAAAAAGGGCTTTACATCCTCGCTAAGAAACAGGTGCTACTCGCCGACGCAGCCAAAAACATCCAAAAGATCGCCGACCTGCCCAATGGTGGCGACGGCATTGAGGAGGTCGGCAACGGCGACCTCATCGTCAGCGAATGGCTCGGCAACGTCTTCTACGTACACGCCGACGGGGAAAAAGAACAGCTGCTCGACAGAAAGGCAGAACACAAGAACACAGCCGATATCTGGTATGTCCAATCCACCCACACACTCTACGTACCCGGATTCAACGGAAAGACAGTGACGGCCTACAGCCTGGTCACCGAAAAAAAAAACTGAATCCAGCCACCACTAGCTCCGTTCTAAAGTCCAATAACCCTACCCCACCCGTTTTGTCCTGGGACGGATCCCGTCTTTACTCCTGGCGGGAAAAAGCCCTGGCCGGAGACACACTGGCCCGTAGACTGGTACAAGGGTTGCGCGTTCAGGCAGACAAATTGCTGGACATGCAGCCCTTGTCCGTAATGGACAAGACCATCACCCCCATCAGCGGCAACAAACACGACTACATGAGCCAGGCGCCCTATTTCTGGTACGATAGCTCAAAACCCAATGGCCTGCCCTATATCCGCCGCGACGGTGAACGCAACCCCGAGATATACAAGATCCCCGACCATAGCAACCTCGCCGACCTGGGCGGCGCCCTCCAGCAGCTTTCGCTCTGCTGGTACCTCACAGGCGAGAAAAAATACTCGGACAAAGCCGCCCTCCTGCTGCGCCACTGGTTCCTCGACACCGCTACCAAAATGAATCCCCACCTGGACTATGGCCAGGCCATCCCCGGCGTCAACAACGGCCGCGGCATCGGCATCATCGAAACGATCCCCCTCATCGGCATCGCCGACGCAGCCCTCCTCCTGGAAAGCTCGCCTTCATGGTCAGCCGCCGACGCAAAGGGCCTGCACTCCTGGTATACCCAATACCTGCACTGGATGCTCACCAGCAAGAATGGTAATGAAGAGCACGCCGCCGCCAACAACCATGGCACATGGTACCTCGCACAAGCCACCGACTTCGCCCTCTTCACCGGCGATACCTCCACCGCCAGACAGCTCGCCGAAGAAGGGAAGAGTAAAATGGATCACCAGATCGCCGAAGACGGCAGAATGAAGGAGGAGCTCGCCCGCACCAACGGCCTGCACTATAGCACGTATAACCTGCAGGCCTTTTTCACCCTCGCCCGGGTCGCCCGAAACACCAACGTCGATCTGTGGACCTACACCAACAAACAGAACGGCAATATCCGCAGGGCCCTCAACTGGCTCCTTCCCTACGCCCTCGGCGAAAAGAAATGGGACTACGAGCAGATCAGCGGCTATAACAAAGACGAGATATATGGACTCCTGCTGCAGGCATCTCCGGTCTACGAAGACATATCCTATCAATCGGCAGCACGACTGATCCATCCCGAACGTGGCAACGCAATGACAGAGCTGGCATGGGGTAAATAATCCTCAGAATTCCACAGGGCATTTGGGTAAAAACCAGTAGGACCGAAGAATATCATTCGGTCCTATTCTTGTTTGTCGTAACTTAAAGCAAACACCTATTTCATGGAAACACTTCTACAGCGCTTTTCAGCAGTTGCCCTGCTGCTTATCCTCTTTTGTGCCCGTTCCACCCACTCCAGCGCCCAGGTAAAAGGCGATCCCCCGTTCACCGGCACCCTCGGAACACAAGCTCCCAAAACACCCTCCAACCTCAGCCAGGACCTCAAAGACCTCACAGCCACCTGGCAAAAGCCGCAAACCAAAATCGTACAATCCTTCACAAAACCCATAAGATCCACCGACTACTTCAGCAAGTTCATGCAGATAAAAGGCGACAAGGTCGTCGTCGACGTGACGGTAAAAGATGACGACATCGCCACTGCCAAATCTGAATTGAAACAAGCCGGCGCCACAATCACTTCCGTCTACGGTCGGGTGATCTCCGCCGTTATCCCCATCGCGTCCCTTTCTCAATTGGAAACCAGCACATCGATCAAATTTACCCGGCCGGCCTACCGCCCGCTGCACCAGGTCAAGCCCGTCCCCATGGTCATCAGCCAGGGAGACACCGCACAGCTGTCCTATCTGGCCCGTAAGAAATATCATGTGGATGGGAAAGGCGTAAAGGTCGGCATCCTCTCCGACAGCTACAATAACCTGGGCGGCGCCGCCATCGGCGTTACGCACGGCGAGCTCCCCGGACCCGGCAACCCCCAGAACTACAAGACACCCGTACAGGTGCTGTCTGACCTCGACTCCGGCGGCACCGACGAAGGCCGCGCTATGATGGAGATCGTCCACGACGTAGCCCCCGCCTCAGCGCTCGCCTTCCATACTGCCGACAACGGTCAGGCCGATTTCGCCAACGGCATCCTCCGGCTGGCAAATGCCGGCTGCCAGGTCGTCGCCGACGACGTGTTCTACTATGCCGAACCCTTCTTCCAGGACGGCATCATCGCCCAGGCCGTCGACCAGGTCAAAAAACAAGGCGTCACCTATTTCTCTGCTGCCGGCAACAACAGCATCCGCAGCTATAACAGCGACTATCGCCCGACTACGATATCCCCCTTCGGTCCCACTGCCGGGACCGCGCACAACTTCGCAGCACCCACGGATCCCGTTCGCATCTTCCAGCCCATCTATATCCCGCCGGGCGGGACGATGATCAGCTCCTTCCAGTGGGACCAGTCTTCCTTTTCGGCCAGCGGCGTCGGCGCGACAACCGACTTTGACATCTACCTACTGAACTCCTCGGGCGAGATAATGGCCGTCGGCGGCTCAGACAATATCGCCAGCGGAGACCCCATCGAGGTCTTCGGCTTCGTCAACAACACCACCGACGTTACCTTCTACCTGGCCATCGTAAAATATAAGGGCCCCGACGTATCGGTCCTGAAATATATCCTCTACGGCGACGCGCTCTTCTATCTCACCAACCCGGCGATACCCGGTATCCTTTCGCCCACCATAGTCGGACACACCAAGGCCGACGGCGCCATCTCGACCGGTGCAGCTTTCTACCTGCAAACCCCGGCCTATGGCGTAGACACTCCCCGGGTCGAAAGCTTCTCTTCCGTAGGCGGCGTCCCTAATTATTTTGATACACACGGCAACCGCATAGCACCCCTGATCCGCAAAAAGCCGGAGATCGTGGCCCCCGACGGAGGAAATACCTCCTTCTTCGATCCCTTCGGCAACGGCGACATCCCCGAAGACAAGGATACCTTCCCTAATTTCTTCGGCACCTCCGCCGCAGCGCCCCACGCAGCAGGCGTAGCCGCCCTGATGATCGACGCTCAGAAATTGAACACGATCACCCCCTCGCAAATAAAAGGCATCCTCACCAGCCACACCTGGGATATGGACAACCCCTACACAGCAGGTTTTGACAAGGGCTTCGACTACGCCACGGGCTACGGCCTGATCAAAGCCACGGACGCCGTGGGAGAGGTCAAATTCCCCAAATCCTATTTTCAAAACCTGCAGCTGATGCCACTCTGCTCGCCTAATCCGCAGAGCACCCGCAACTGGCAGATCAGCAATCCCAACCCATTCGATGTCACGGTCACCTGGCAGGTCGAAGGAACCAACCAGAGCGGCTCCCTCGACGTACCGCCGGGAAACACGAACTTCTCTACGACACCCGCCTATTTCTTCGGGATCGCACTGCCGCAGATCGTCTATATCACCTGGGAAGACAATTTCCTCTTCGACCACCTGGACCTGGCCTTCGGCTCCTCCGCCGTCTGTGGAAAGGACTCGGTGTCTGCAGCCAACAGCGACAGGAACCTGACAGGCTCGGCCAAATCGCTGCAGAACGGCAAGCCTACCCTGACCGAAGTATATCCCAACCCGTCTGACGGAATGTTCAGGCTATACCTGTCCTCCGAACAGCAGCAGGACGTAACCATGACCCTGTATAGCGCAGACGGCCGCCAGCTGATGACTAAGCAGGTTTCTGGTTCAAGCAACGTTGTCAACATCGACGCCACCGCCTACAAATCCGGAATATACTTCCTGAAAGTCACGCAGGGTAATGAAGTGAAGACCCTAAAACTCGTGCGAAAATAAAATGCAGACTATAGGGACGTACGCCTAGTACGTCCCTTTTAATATATAAAAATCATTGAACCGGACATTCTCGTCCCGTAGATAGCTGGTATTGTTCAGACTCCGGTAGATCCCCCACTTCGGCCGGATAAAGGTCGTCCCGTTCCTCCACATATCGATATTCGTATTGCTGTAGGAAAGCAGCACCGAATCATCCCGCAGACGGGTGATCTTGATCGAATAGGAACCCGCCGTCTTATAGATGATATGCTCTTCTACCTTAACCCAGCTGCCCTTGAACGGCGCCAGCGGGACCTGCAGCACCGTACCCAGGCTCGTGCTGCTGCTCGACCCTGTGTGGATGATCTGCATCTTGTCGGGATTGCCAAACCGCGGTGTCAGCGTGATCAGCGGCGCCCCGTCATCCCCATCCCCGGCCTTTATCTGGTGAATATGGCAAAAGCTGGGGGATGGCTGGAAACCGCTGTCCAGCTTGAATTTCCACATATGCGTTAAGGTATCGTTCAGAAAGCCCTTCAGACTGTCAGGCGAAGGCCCATAGGTCTTGATCTCGTTGCGCTGCCGGTCAAAAGCCACACATCGGTCATTGTCGGGCGTTACATGGATGGTAAAGACAAAGACATAACGGTGCAGGGTACTGTCCCAGATCTCGCCGATATGCCGGCCAAAATCGGGATGCGAACAATCCGGCACCTCCTCGGCGCTACCACCGAGCACACTGTCGATCAGCTCATAGGTATTCCCCGGTCCATTCGCCGAAAGCAGGGCGCCGCGGGCCGGCTTGATACCCAGGTCGATGTCCCAGAAAAGTTTTTGGCAGGAGAACAGGATGACAGCCAGTACTACCGGCGTCCCCAACAGGAAGGTCTTCTTCATATAAAAGGTTTACATTGGTGACACATGATTGGTCGTCGTATCCTGCACATCCTTCCAGATAAATGCAGGCCGTGCGTCCGGCGTCAGCGTCCGCACCTGTATATCGTGCATATCCAGCCGCCGGATATGCCGCAGGAAAAAGCCATAGGCCGGCATCACCCCCCACCGATAAGGCTCCGGATAGTCCTTCTCGAACTCGGGAACTATAATCCGATTCGCCATCTCGGCCGTCCCCCCGCCCTTAAAATAGATGCGGATATTGCTCATTTGCAGGTCTTCGATCGGATGCCCCGGCAGACCGGAAATGATACAGCCGTGTCGATAGTCCGCGTTGTAGACAACAATATTGTTCAGAATGATCCGGCGGCACACCCCGACAGGAATGCTGTCAGGCCCGCGCATACGCGCCCCAAGCCGGATAAAAATGGGAGAGTTGACGATATCCCGCATCGTGATATTGGAGATGGTCACGTCCTCCAGCAGGGCGCCATCTACGGTCTCCAGCGCCAGCCCCCTGGAATACTCGAACACACAATTGCTGATGGTGACATTCCTGAATCCGCCGTTGGATTCGGTCCCCATCTTGATCCTCCCCGTGGTCGTACTATCGGAATACTTGCGCCAGCTCCGTTTGAAGGTCCCGTCTATAAGGCTGCCCTCATCATACCCGCTGACCTGGCAATTGGTGATGGTGACATTCTCGGTAGGCTTGGCCCAACCCAGCCCAAATGAGCTCTTCAGGCAGATGCCATCGTCAAAAGGGGAGTTGACGGTACAGTTCGAGACCCGCACATTCTTACAGCAGTCGATATCAAACCCGTCCCGGTCCGTGTCTACCTTCATATTGTCGATCGTCAGATTGTCCACCCCCGTGGCCAGAATGGCGAAATGACCGCCGTGCAGGACCGATACATCCCGGATCGTCACGTTGTGACACAGTTTAAGGGCAATGGTCTTATTGCCGCCGCCCTCCGGCACATTGGTGCTCCTCGTCAACCCCTTCCCCCAGATCATCCCCGGCCCCATGATCGAAACATCATGCAGCCCCTCCCCATAGATCAGGCTGTTCTTCCAGTGACTATGACCAAAATCCTGGTACTGGTCAAAGGGATTGGGCTCAGGCCGGTCATATCCCTTCTTGTCGACCGGCGCCGCGGCGATCAGCGTCGCGCCCTGATCGATATAAAGACAGATATTGCTCTTCAGCCGTATCGTATAGCTGGCATAGCTGCCGGCCGGGAAAAAGACCGTCCCCCCACCCGCAGCAGCCGCAGCATCCACCGCCTTATTGATCGCATCCCCATCCATCGCCACACCATCCCCCTTCGCACCAAAATCCCGGATATTGTAAATCCCGATCCCGGCATAGGAAGGGGGCTGGAGATGTGCCATTTTCATCACCAGCCCGGTATCCTTCCCATCATTCTGCAAAACCATACCGCTATAGCCTTGCAGATTTGTCCCGGTAATTGCCATATATGAACTCAAAAGGACAAACAAATTTTTCATACCCGCAAGCAACTACTATTTCCCTCCCGCCAAATTCATATAATTAGCATTCTATTCAACTATCTTACCATAGACTTTCAGATGTATCAAAAAAATCGGAATATTAGGGCCAAAAACGATCTATTATGAATTGGCCATCCCGCTTGCTCTTATTCGCGCTGCTCCTCGGAGGCGCAACCACCTTCGCCCAGGACAACAGCCCCGAGACCCTGGTCCGCAAGGTCGCCGACCATATCATCCAGACAACCAGCTTCCGTTTCACCAATGCGACAACGGGACAGAAATACGAAAACACCAAAGGCCTCGCCTCCTCCCCGGACGTCAAGGCAGAAAGCAAATTCAACAAATGGCAATACGTCAACGGCGTCCTGGCCGTCGGCATGATGCAAACGGCTGCCGTTCTCAAGGACCCGAAATATTCGGACTATGCCCGTAAGAATTATGATTTCATCTTCAGCAATCTGGACTACTTCAAAAAGATATATGACGGCGGGACAACAGCCGTAGAATACCGGCCGGTGCTGAAGATCGGCTCGCTCGACGACTGCGGCTCCATGGCCGCCGGCCTCCTCGAAGTATACGCCTTCGACAAAAAGCCGGAATACCTCGACTACCTCCGCCGCGTAGGTGACTATATCATCAACAAACAGGTGAAATTCCCCGACGGAACGCTCGCCCGCAACGGTCCCCGCAAAATGACCCTCTGGGCAGACGACCTCTATATGAGCGTACCTTACCTCGCCCGCATGGGGAAAATGACAGGCGACAACTCCTACCTCGACTTCGCCGTCCATCAGGTCGAAAGCTTCAACCGCTATATCTATGACAGCGCATCCAGCCTCTATTTCCACGTGTTCTACAACGACGAGAACACCAACGGCGTCGCACACTGGGGCCGCTGCAACGGCTGGATAGCCCTCGCACAGTCGGCCCTCCTCGACCAGCTGCCCGCCAATCACCCCAAACGTGAAGAATTGAGAAAAATGCTGCTCCGCCAGATCATCGGCTTCTCCCGCTACCAGGATACCACCGGCATGTGGCACCAGCTGCTCGATAAACCCGACGCTTACCTGGAGTCCTCCGTAACAGCTATGTTCATCTATACGGTGGCCCACGCGGTCAACAAAGGCTGGATCAGCCCACACTACCTGTCCATCGCGCTCAATGGCTGGGAAGGCCTCGCCAAAAAAGTAACCGCAGACGGCGAACTCACCGACATCTGCATCGGCACCAACGTCGAAGAGAATATCCGGTTCTACTACAATCGTCCCCGCGAGACCAATGACACGCACGGCCTCGGAGCCTTCCTTCTCGCTGGCACCGAACTCATCCTCGCAAAGGACAAAGTCGCCAAATAAAGACCTCCGATCAGGTACTTTCGTACTATTCATCCATCGGCCGTCCCATCATTTCCGGGAGGGCCGTTTTTTATGAGCCGGTCTTTGCTCTATCATCCCTTCCAGCCGCTGCATCCGCTCCCGCATCTCCGCAATCTGTCTGTTCTGCTCGATGGTATACAGCGTCAGCTCTTCGATCTTCTTCAACAGGGCCGCCTGATTCGCGCCCAGGTCCAGTCCCGTCCTGGCTACGCTGTCGGCCGAAGGAATGTCAGGCAGATGCCGGTTCTCCCGCACGAAGAGGCCAAGACTATCCAGCGATGGCAGCCGGTATTGCGGATCGAAAACATAGTCCGGCCAGTTGGCAAAAGCCTTTACGACCGCCTTCGTAAATATGGCGCTCCCGTTGACGGCTAGCCGATATCCCTGCGCGTTATTCGTTCCGATCGCCAGGTTGCCGCCGTTGAGCCAGCTGTCGCCGGACCCGTTCAGCAACAGGCTGGCCTGATTGCTCGAATTAAAAAGAGAGAGCTGCCCTCCGCTGCCTGTCGTCCCATACACAGACATGACATTGATATATCCTGCCGGATCTTCCCTGGTTAGCAACATCGTGCCACCCCACCTGGTTCCGTGGATCTCCAGCCACCCCGACCCCTGATAGTCGGTTGTGCTGAAGGTATAAGCAGGGACCGTCGACGGCGTGCTGTTGCCGGACGCCAGATTGCCCAGCAGCAGCGGCGTCTGCTTCGCTCCCGTCAGGCTCGCATTGTTACAGAATATGCTGGAGAATGTCGTTTGTGCGTAGGCGCACGTTACGAGGAGAAAGAGGGATAAGGTAAAGAGGCTATTTTTCATGGCAGTTGATTTCAAACAAGCGGATAGTTAATGTTTTTGTTTCTCCCCCATATTGCGCTGCATCTCCTCCATCCTCCGGCTCAGCTCTTCGATGCGCTGGTCCTGTTTGATGATATAGAGCGTCAGCTCCTCCACCTTCTTGACCAGCGCCGTCTGATTGCCGCCCAGGTCCAATCCACCCCGGGCTACACTATCAGCCGAAGGTATATCAGGCAGATGATGGTTGGCCTCTACATACCGGTGCAGACTATCCAGCGGCGTCAACCGGTATCCGGGTTCAAATACATAATCCGGAAAGGGCGAGACCTGCGTCACCATCACCTTCCGCGCGCCAATCGCCCCCTCCACCGCCAGCTTGTTCGCCCCCGTGCTGGTCGTACCGATCCCCACCGTGCCCGTCATAAAGTTCACGCAGACATAGTCGTTCGTCCCCGAATAAGGACTGCCGATATATACTTTCTGAGTGGCATAGGGACCAGATCCCGTGCTGACGGCATTATACCCCGCCACAAATACCCCATTCGGATCCCATCCGTTGTAGGTGCCGATCATATCGAAATTGTTGGTGCCGTACGTGCTGTGCAGCACATTGTCATTCCCGTTACCCGCGTTTTTTATCCAGAAAATAGACGCATTCACCTGCCCCCGCACATCCAGCATCGACGCAGGAGTCGCCGTTCCGATCCCGAGATTGCCTGCGTCCGTAAGCCGCATCTTTTCCGACCATCCGCTGGCCCCGAGACTGGTAGCACTGCCAAACCGAAGACCCAGACTGGCGCTGCCGGCCTTCCAGATCACCGCATTGTCTCCCCATAGCTGAACGAACCCCGACATATTATTGTAGTCGGCGGCGATGTTCCCATTGACATGCAGGTAGGTCTGGGGATTGCTGATGCCCACTCCGGCAAAACCATTGGCCGAATTGTAATAGAAGTTGGTGCTCGGCACCGGGTACTGCGCCCTTACGAGACACGTACAGAAAACAAACAACAGGATAGCGATAATTCTCTTCATAGATAAAGTTTTGAGCAGTGTTGAATTTCCCACGCATAGACCAGCCCTCCGTGGATGGCCCATCAGATGATTTTAATGAAGTAGCCAGTCACTGGCCAATCAGCCAAAAGAATTGAACAGTAATGATCGGTGAAATACCGGGAAGAATTGGGGATATCTCATGGAATAAGGTTTTTTAGCAGGTTATGAGAGACGAGTGGGTTGGATAGTTAAAAATAAAAAATAATTATCGGAATAACCAAGAGGTGGCTTTTATTTTTGTGTATCCTTATTTCACGTCATCCGGCCACTGCAGTTTGCCTGCATAAAGAAATAAAATAAAGAAGGCCCCTTGCGGAGCCTTTCTTTCTTGTATAACTGCCAAAACTAACTGCCCATCAGTTCCACAATGGATCACCCATCGGCCCATAAGCCGGTCCGCTCGTCACCGACTGCATCTGCGACTGTGGTATCGGCCGCAGCGTATCCTTCGGCACAATGTTAGCCCGCCCATCCGGGTTATGCGCCTGCACGCGGACCAGCAGCTGATGCGTCCTCACCAGGTCCCACCACCGCGTCATCTGCCCGCAAAGCTCACGGCTACGCTCATCCAGGATAAAATCCTGCGAAAGGTTCGAAGCCTGTATATCCATCGCCGCCACATTCCCCGTCGGATAGGCCGCCCTCTCCCGGACAATATTGATATACTTGACGGCATCCGGAGCATCTCCCATATTATAAGCAGCCTCCGCAGCGATCAGGTAGGTCTCCCCAAGTGTCCAGACGATAACCGGCCGAACCGACGGCGCATTCATATCGGGCCTTCGGGTGTCGATGTATTTCTTCATATACGGCCCCATCTGGATATTGTACGTCCTCGGAGGCATCAGCAGATACCGCGTCGCGGCGATCTGCGCATTAGACACGTCCACGCCCGGCATATAGCAGGCCGTATCCCCCAGCGCAAACTTTGGCTTGCCGAGCAATGACGGATCGACACCGGCCGGAAGCGGGCTCTTCCACACCGGAATACCGGCAGCGTTATTGCAATACCATACCGTCTGAAAGGTCTTGCTATACCGCGTATCATCTGTCTTATTGGCAAACACGGTATCCGTCAGCCACCGCGTCGGTACTGCCCGGATATAGGGCCTCCCGTCAAGGATATCCCGTTGCATCCCCGGAACATAGGTCTCATACTTGGGCACCCACATATGCACCAGCACGTTGTCCTGCCCGCTGCTGTTCTGTGCGGCAGAACCATTGTAGGCCAGGCTGGTCGTATGTTGAACGGTCCAGAGCACCTCCTTGTTGGACTCGTTCCCTTCCTGGTTGACAGAGGCAAAATCCGGCAGCAGCCCCAGTCCGAGCGACCCGCTGTTATTGATCAGCCCCGACGCCAGCGTATACGCATTCTGATAGTCATCCGATGCAGCGGCGGAAGACCCCCCGCGAGTCAGATAGACCTTCGCCAGCAAATGCGTGGCCGCAGCGGCCGTCGCCTTTCCGGGTAACACCCCACCCTGCACAGGACTCGCCGGCAGGCCCGCAATAGCATCCTTCAGATCCTGGATGATAAAATTATAGACATCCGCCTTCGGATCACGCTTGGCCGACGACGTCGCCGTAGCCTGGAAGTGCTGATTCAACGTAACATTCCCCCAGAACTGCACGAGCACGAAATAATAGTTCGCCCGAAGGAACTTGGCCTCCGCCACCATCTCGGCCTTTTGCGCAGCGGCTATCCCCGTTATCTGGGCGGCGTTATCCACCAGCCCGTTGCAGGTATTGATATACGTATAGCAGCCAGTCCAGATGGCCGTCACCTTCGAATCGGAAGGCAAGTAGCCGCTGCTGTAATAGTTGACGGCATTCCCCGTCCCGTCATTCCCCGTCTGAAACTCATCGGTCCCTATACAGGTTAGGGTAAAGAAGTTCTCCGTACCCCAAAGGTTACGCATTCCCCCATAAGCGGCATCCAGTCCCGACTGAAAACCCTGCGCCGTCTTAAAGAACTGAGGGGTCACCGTCGACTGCGGATTTTCATTCAATTGCTTGGTACAGGCGGAGAGCACCAGCAACAATAAACACAATCTGTATTTCATAATTTCTTTTTTAGTGCGGAATAAGCTCCTCGGTTTTAAAAACCTACATTAAGTCCAAATATCATCGACCAGGTGGACGGCGTATCCAGATTGGCGTCGGAGCCGCTCGTACCGCCCGATAGCTCGGGATCTATCCCGTGATAGGTATTCCTATAGGGTGAAAAAAGAATGAAAGGGTCTCTGGCCGCAGCATAGAACCTTACCCTGCTCAGCCCCATCGACTTGACAAACACTGTCGGCAGCGTGTATCCCAGCGTCAGGCTCCTTATCTTCAGAAAGCTTCCGTCGAAATAGCCAAAGGTCGAGTGGTTCGGCGGGTTAGTCTGCGCAGAATTGGCGGCCGACCAGGCATTAGTGGGGTTATTGGTCGTCCAGTAGGCCACGTTTACGTTGTTGTAGTTACCCTGCATGGTGCTCGCAAACCCACCCCCGAACAGAGTCGAAGAGATCATTCCTCCTACCCTTGCAAACGCAACTACAGTAAAGTCAAAATTGCGGTAGGCAACCCGCTGGGTCATACCCCCCTCCCATTTTGGCTGCGGAGAACCGACAACCATCATGTCACCAGCGTCTATCTGACCGTTGTGGTTGCGGTCCGCGATCTTCGCCTGTCCGATCACCGACTTTGTCCCCGTAATGGTCAGACCCAGCGCCTTGGCAGCAGCCGAGTCCGCAGCAGTAGCCTGCCAGATACCGGTCCGCTGATAGTCATAGAAAGACCCGATCGGCTTGCCCACAAACCACTTGTCGGCAATATCGGCCGGCTTTCCATCGAGTGTAGTAGTTAGAGTGGGCAGCAGCTGCGTGATCTGGCCCCGGTTGATAAAGAAATTGACATCGGCCGACCAAGAGACCTCGTGACTGGTCTTCGCCTGGATGATATCGGCAGCGATATGGATCTCGATCCCCTTGTTCTCGCTCTTCCCTACATTGGTAAGGATCTGGCTGGGAATGCCATCCGTGGGAGGCAGGGTCACCGGCATGATCATGTTCCTGGTATAGGAATGATAAAGCTCGATCGACCCCGATAACCGGTTCTGAAAGAAGCCGAAGTCGATGCCGAGATTGGCCGTCGCCGTATACTCCCAGCCCAGGTTGGGGTTGGGCGCAGCATTGGGATAAAGCCCTGTCGTGTTGGTCGAACCGTAGTTGTAGGTCTGTGTCGTAAGACCGCCAAGCGTCTGGAAAGGATTGATAGAAGGATTTCCCACCTGCCCATAGCTGGCCCTCAGCCTCAGGTTGGAAAGTTTGGTCAACCCTTGCATAAAAGGTTCCCTGGTGATATTCCAGGCCGCTGCAGCCGAAGGAAAAACATGGTATTTATTCCCCGGCGCCAGCACCGACGAACCGTCAGAACGCATCGTCAGCGTCAGCAGATATTTGTCGTTGAACGAATAGTTCAGCCTCCCCATATAGGAGATCAGCGCCCAGGGTCGGAGACTGTTGATCGTGTCGATGCTGTTCGTCGCCTGGAAATTAAAGCCCAGCGCCGGATTGTAGTACTGCGCCTGATCCGAAAGGATCCCCGAATAGCCAAATGTCGTGTTCTGCGTGCTGTACTTTTGAAAGCTGTATAGACCAGTAAAATTGATCTTGTGTTTTTCGGCAATGGTCTTGTCATAGATCAACAGATTCTCGAGCGTATAGCTGGTCGTCTCGATAGTCGCATTCTGGGCGGTGGATTGAACACCTAAGTTATTGGTGGTATTCTTCCCATAAAAATTCCCATAGATGTCCGACCTGATCTCTGCCCCACCGTTAAACCGATACTTCAGCCCCTTCCAGATATTAGCCTCAATATAGATGCTGTTAAAGGTCCCCAGGCGATGCCTTCTCTCGACAGACGCCCCGGGCAGAAAATCAGCCAGCGGGTTCCAGACCTGGTTGGCGCTGCCTGGCAAAAATCCATTGATCAGCTTACCGGTGCTGTCATAGGGAGAGACCAGCGGACTGGCCCTCAACGCCTGCCCCATTGGGTTCACACTCTCTCCCTTCGTATTGGTATAGGTATTCAGCGAGCTCAAGCCCAGCTTGATAAAATTGCCCAGCTTCTGGTCGATGCTGAACTTTATCGAATACCTGTCAAAACCCTGACCGGGATAGACGCCCAGCTCATGGTAGTAGCCGGCGCCGAGCGCGTACTGGGTATTCTCCGCACCACCCTGCACCCCCAGCTCATGGTCGGTCATGATACCCGTCCGATACACCAGCTTCTGCCAGTCGGTGCTACGCCCCATCGCAATGCCCTGCCGTTCTTCCGGCGCCAATGCAATTAACGACCCATTGACCAGGTTCGGATCGTCCGGCCCCGTATACTTGCCGGGGTTGCCGATATAGGTCGCCCACTTCTTCAGCGCAAGGTACTGCGGCCCGTTCATCATCGGGTATTCACCCAGCCACTTGGTAAAGCCCGCATACCCGCTATAGCTGACGGCCGCCTTCTGGCCCGCCCGCCCACGCCGGGTAGTGACAAGGATAACGCCATTGGCGCCTCTCGACCCGTAGATCGCCGTGGAAGAGGCATCCTTCAGCACCTCGACAGAAGCCACATCATCCTGGTTAATATCGTCGATGCTCCCCTGGAAAGGGATACCGTCGAGGACGACCAGAGGCCCATTACCTGCCTTCACAGACCGGTTGCCCCGGATCACAATGGCAGGAGCCTGACCAGGATGGCTATTCCCCTTGCTCCTGACCACATCGACGCCCGCCGCCTGTCCCTGCAACGCCTGGCTCAGATTAGCAGACGGCACGTCCTGGATGGCCTTCGCGCTGACAGAGACAATAGCGCCGGTAACTTCCGACTTACGCCGGGTGCCATAACCGACAACGACGACCTGGTCCAGATCACCCCGGCTTTCCGTTAACGTAAGATTTAAAGTTCTGTCGGCCCCGCCAACCTTAACCTCCTGGGTCTGATAACCCGTGTGCGAGACCACAAGCACGCTATTCCGGACAACAGAAAGCCGGAAGCTGCCATCTTCTCCCGTAGTAGTACCCTGTGACGAACCCTTAACTAAAATGGATACTCCGGGAAGAGGCGAGCCTCCGGCCGTTATAATACCGTGAACAGTGACACCTGGGGGTGCCTGGGCAGACAAAGCCTGCCCGATAAGCAGATAGACGTTCAGTATGCAGAGAAACCGCAGACTTTTCATACGTGCATTTTTAATTGAATAATAGCAATCCTTTAATCCTGCAACTACGCGAAATATTCGCATCTCCAATTTTGCAGAAATTGCATTTTATTCAACTTAATTGGCGTATGAAGCGGTCGAGCTATTTCACTTCCACCTTAATGACAGTAGCAAGCTTATCAGGCATCGTCGGAGGCACCTGTATCACCAGCCCATCTGCCGTAGTCTCATAATCCAGCTTCTTGCCCCAGGTGATCAGCGTCGCACGACGCACCTTGCCTTTTATGCCCGGCACGACCAGCTTGCCGTCAGCAGGCCAGTCGAACACCGACAGATACAGGATCGTATTGTTGCCTTCCATCTTCTGCGTGCATCGACCCCAGGCCAGCGGTGGCAGAGGGCTCGCCTTGGTGCCATAGATAGCTTCCCCATTGGTCTTCATCCACTCCCCTATCACCTTCAGCGCGTCGATGCTCGGCTGCGGGATCTCCCCTTCGGCAGTCGGCCCGACATTCAGCAGGTAGTTGCCGCCCTTGGAAGCGATATCCACCAGGTTATGGATCAGCGTCGTGGGCGTCTTCCAGTTGTGATCGGAAGCCTTGAAGCCCCAGGTCCCGTTCATCGTCATACAGGTCTCCCAGTCCTTGCCGTCAAGCTCGCTGAGATTGGGGATCTTCTGCTCAGGCGTCTTGTAGTCGCCGGGAAAATCAGGACGCTTCAGCCGGTCATTGGTAATGATATTCGGTTGTAACGCGAGCAATGCATTCAATTTGGAAGCATACTCGTCGGTCATGTCGGTCGGCGTATCCCACCAGAGCACGGCCACATCACCATAGTTGGTCAATAGTTCCTTAACCTCCGGAACCGCCACCTTGTCGATATACTCGCCCATCGTCTGCGTCGTCTGAGCAGGGTCCCAGTGCCCCTTGTGCTCGGCTGTATAGGCGTCGATACGGGTAGAGTCAGGATTGGCCCAGCCTTCCGACGTAGCCTTTCTCGATGCAGCGCCACCCGGATTGTTCCAGTCCTGCGCCTGCGAATAATAAAAGCCCAGCTTGATGCCATACTTGCGACAGGCCTCGGCCAGGGGCTTCAGCAGATCGCGGCCATAAGGCGTAGCGTCGACGACATTCCACCTGCTCGCCCTGGTGCCGAACAGCGCAAAGCCATCGTGGTGCTTGGCCGTGATAACGATATACTTCATCCCGGCATCCTTCGCCGTCCTGACCCATGCATCAGCATCATACTTGACGGGATTAAATCGATTCGCCACCTGGTGATACTCTGCCACCGGTATCTTCCCCCTGTTCATGATCCACTCCGAAGCCTTGCCGATGGTATGCCCGTCGTAGTCCCCGGCCAATACCGCATAAACGCCCCAATGGATGAACATGCCGAACCGGGCTTCCCGCCACCAGGCCATACGCGCGTCCCGGGACACCGTATCTGTGCCGGCCTCACTCTTTACCCGGGGCTGTGCCATGACGATCCCCGAGACAAACAAACATGATAAGAACAAAAAAGATAGTTTCTTCATATGCAAATCAAATTTTTTACTTCCCTTGTGAACGCAACAGCGCTTCCAGATAATAATAGTCCGCATAGTTCAGCGGCACATCCACCTCCGAATTGCCCGGCTTCCCACCCGTGCTATGCAGCAAGATAAACCCTTTATTGCTCCCGACCGGCGCCCTGTAGCGATTCGTCAGACTGACCAGCATCTGGTCAGCCGCCGCCCTATACTCCGCACCATGCGTACTATAGTTGCAAAGCTCATATAACCCCGACGCAACAACCGCCGCCGCAGACGCATCCCTCGGCTCGCCAGCACCGGTCGAACTATAATCCCAATACGGTACCTTATCCTCCGGCAGATGCGATAGAATAAAACCCGCAATATGCTCCGCCTGACTCAGATACTTCGGATCCCGGGTATACCGGTAGCACATCGTATACGCATAGAGTCCCCAGGCCTGCCCCCTTGCCCAGGCAGAAGAATCGTTCGCCCCCTGCCAGGTCATCCTCCGCCGTACCTGCCCCGTCACCGTATCATAATCCACCACATGGAACGAGCTGTAGTCCGGCCGGAAATGATTTTTCATCGTTGTATTCGCATGCGTCACGGCAATCCGGTAGAACGATGAGTCCCCCGTCATCCTCGTAGCCTCAAACAATAATTCCAGGTTCATCATATTGTCGATAATGACCGGATATGTCCATAATTCCTTATGATGATCCCAGCTGCGGATACAGCCGATCTTCGGATTGAACCGCGTCGACAGGGTCCGCGCCGACTGAACAATAATGTCCCGGTAGGCGGCGTCTTGCGTAAGTCGCCAGCCCGTTCCAAAACTGCAGAATATCTTAAAACCCATATCGTGCGTCCCGCCATTGGTCTTCTCGATCTCCATCGACGCCGTATAACTCTTCGCCAGATCCTCCCATTCCTTCTTCCCCGTAAACTCATATAGCATCCACAGCTCACCCGGGAAAAAACCGCTGGTCCAGTCCCTCGAAGCAACCAGCTTCAGCTGACCGTTCTCGATGGTACGCGGTGAAAAAATCCCCTTCTCTTTCGGATAAGCCACGATGCTGTCCACCAATACCTTCGTCTGCGCCTCCGCATCCTTCATCACTTTCGCCACATCTACCGGCGACTTCCCAAACCAGATCAGCGGATGACGCACCGGCAGATTGCGGATCACCTCTGCCCCCGACGGCTGATGATCCAGCCGCGCCCAAAGGTCCAGCCATTCACTATTCCCCAACGCCACACCCCCAAAGGCAAGAGCAGGCTGCGCCACCGGCCACTCGTCCCAGTGCATGACGTCATGCTTAAAAGGCCATTTGCTTTTATTGGCTATATACGGATATAAATAAGCGATACCTTTTCCTATGCTCCTGCCATCCGCCGTCTGATAGTGCCACAGGTCATTGCTCGGCCCCGACAGCAGCTGACAAATGGTCGCCATCGCATCCAGATTGAACAACGAATACCCATAGGGCTTGGTCCGCCTCAGTTCCTGTGGAAAGCTGCCGTCTGCGGCCATCTGGTTGGGCAGCAGCACCTGCTCATAACGCTGACGGCAGAACTCCATCAGCGGCTCGTTTCCCGTAAACTTTGCAAAGGCCGCCACCTGCATCACCCAGCAGGTGCCATGATTGTTCGCAGCATTCATCTCGTCCCATCCGTACGGGTGAGTGGTCAGCCAGACCAAATATCGCGAGAACCAGGCCTTCACCTGCGCAAGCAGGTCCTTATCGATCGAATCGCCCATCGTCTCCAATCCTTCCACTACCTCCATGAACTGTATCGTATCGATTATCCCAATACCCCTGCCCGTCGCCCTTCCTTTGATAGCCTGGGCGTAGACAAGACTCGGATTCATCATCGTCGCAGTATCGACAAACCAGGCCCTGACATGCTTCATTGCCTGCCGGGCGTATCGCGCATCCCCCGTCAGCTGATACGCAGAAGCCAGCGCACCCACCACCCGGCTCAGCCGGATCATCGCCTCGCGGTGAGCCGTAAAATTATCAGGATTGGTCTCCCCATCCCGCTGGATATAAGGGCTGTCGGCAGACACCGGATTCGGCCACCAGTAGTCGCCCTCCGAAAAAAAATCGTGCTTTCCTCCGGCACTGCGCGGAGAATAGCTCGCCGTCACAGTAACTGGCGCCTGCTTCATCGCCCAACCGGCCTCGGCCATCACCGGCTTCTTCAGCGCCGCCACTAACAAAATGGGTGTTATCGGGTCCATATTAAAAATTCTGTTTTAATTCCTTCACTTGCTGCACTAACGACAAAATGCTGCCCCTCCACATGGATCATCGCCACGCCGTTGAACGCCTGAACTTTCCTGCTACCTGTAGAAGTCCCCAGATCATCGACCAGCCGCCCGTCACCCGTCAATCCCCAGCGGATCCAGTTCGCCGCATCAAGACAACGTACACCTTTATCATCCAACACCTGCACCCTGACCGTGCTGTCATCCATCTTTTCAAGCTTCAGCTGCGACGGCTTGCCCCAGACAGCCGTCTGATAGACAAACCGGATACTGTCCGAAACCGTCTCCTTACCGCGACGCGCCACCACGCTTACTACATTCTCCCCCGGCTGAAAGACCAGCTTCCAGCGAAGACCCGCAGCAGGGAAATCCTGCGAGTTCCTGCGATGCACGCCATAGCTCTGACCATTCAGGAACAGCTCCGCCTCCGGAGCATTGGAATAGACCTTTATCAGCTGATCCTCCCCCGCCTTACCCCAGCGCACCGGCCAGCTATGCCCATAGATATGCGCCATCAGCCGGCTGGTCCAATAGGATTGAAACACAAAATACGCTTCCTTCTTCGTTCCATCCCGCTCTACCACTCCCTTCTGGTTGACATACGGCACCGGATTCTCCGGTCGCAGCGGCGTCGAGAAGTCCTTGTATACCCATTGCGCAGCACCCGTCAGCCAGGGCATGGTCTCCTGCTCCTTCAGATGCCAGTCGATCAGATTGCAGATATAGGTCTCGCTCCAGTCCCCATCCTTCGACACCCGCGCAGCCCCACCATACAACGACGCATCCCCCATGCGCTCATCCGTTCCCTGCCCGGACCGTACATTCAGCAACGCCTTATCCGGGTTCTCCGAATGCCGCCTGGCATGACTGTCCCCACCCCATTCCATATGCAGAAAATGAGGCACTTTTTTGAACTCTTCCTCCGTAGACGACTTATATTCAGTAAAGATCCCCCGATACCATCCTGCCCAGATAGACGGCGAATAGACATCAGGGATATCAGCACAAAAATCACAACGCCTTATCGCCGTCTTACGCAACGGGTCCAGCGCATGCGCCAGACTGTTCAGCCGCTTCATAAAATTTCTGATCGAATCTTTACTGAACTCCGGAAAATCCCCCGGCCAGTCGTTCTCGTTCCCCAGCCCCCAGATGATGACAGCCGGATGATCATAGTGCTGGTTGATCATATTGGTCAGCATCCGCAACGCCTGCTCCTGGTAGGCCGGCCCGCCAAGTCCACCCCTGCACCAGGGTATTTCCTCCCATACCAGGATCCCAAGACTGTCGCAGAGGTTCAGAATAATGCGCGACTGCTGATAGTGCGCGAGACGGATAAAGTTCACGCCCATCTCCTTCATCTGTATCATCTCGGCCCGCATTCCATCTTCCGTCATCGCCGCCCCAAGCCCCGCATGATCTTCATGCCGGTGCGTACCGCGGATCAATAACCGCTGACCGTTGAGAAAGAATGGTTCGTGATCCCTGAACTCGAAATTGCGAAAACCGAACTTCACGCTCTTCACAAAGCCCTTCAGGCTTACTTCCAATGTATACAGCACCGGATGATCGACCGACCACACCTGCGGAGAGTGCACCAGCAAGGTCGTGTCTCCCTGAGCCGTCTTCACCACCCGACCCGAAGGATCGATCAGCCTGACCTCTGCCGGCGAAGACGCAGCCTGGTTCAATATGGCCCTTACCCTCACTCTGCCCTCCCGAAGCGATGGCTCCAGCACCGCATTCACCAACACATTGTCGATCCACACAGCCGGCACATACTCCAGGTTCAAATACCGGTATATCCCTCCATATACATTAAAATCGGACATGGAAGACGGTATACGCTGCACATCCCGCGAATTATCGCAGCGGATGGACACCGGCACCCTTCCCCCGAACCGCCGGAAAGCGGCTGTATCTTTTTCAAAAGCGGCTACGGCATCCGTGATATCTGCCGTCCACTCATCATACCCTCCGATATGGGAACCCACCTTCGTAGTATAGACATATACTTCGGTCGCCTGACCCGCTCCCTCGAAATGCAGCAGGGTCCTTCCCCCGGAATAAGGGTTGCTCAGCGACAGCCGCGTCCTGTACCAGGCCGGCCCCTGGTAATAATTGACATCAGGATCGACCCCATCCCGCGCATTGACACAATGCGGCAGATGCACGGGCTCCCAGACCGGGACACTCTCCGGCCCACCCGGCGATACGGGCCGCACAGCCTCCCATACACTACCCAGGTCACTACGAAGAAATTCCCAGCCATCATTCAGCCGGATAGACTGCTGGGCGCCGGCCCCCATACAAACAGCGGATAATAGGAAGAAGCAGACAAGCTTACGGAAAGAGGTCACCATGCGGAATATTAACCCGCAATAAAAAGAATATTCCGCAAATGATACTACTTCCTTTTGGCAATTCCTTCAACAATATTGGCTTTTCATATAGCCTCATCTGAATTCTATTATTTTTGATCCTAAATCGATTGTCATGCTGATAAGACGACTACTACCAGTACTCTTCCTTGCGCTAACTTACCAATCCTACGCCCAGACCGACACCACCGCCATCATCCTGACCCCTGACCCGGGCCCTGCGCCACGCATCAACGGACCAAAGGTCTTCGGTGTAAGACCAGGCCACCCCATCCTGTTCACCATCCCCGTCACCGGGACAAGACCTCTTAAGTTCTCCGCTGACAATCTGCCCTCAGGCGTAAAATTAGACGCTGCCACCGGACGCCTTTCAGGCTCCGTCGCCAAAGCTGGTGAATTTACCATCCAGCTCCACGTAACTAATTCCGCAGGTCACGCCGACCGCGCCTTCCGCCTCGTCGTAGGCGAAAAGATCGCGCTCACCCCACCGATGGGCTGGAACAGCTGGAACATCTACGCTACCAAAATATCCCAGGCCCTGGTCGAGGCAAATGCCAAAGCCATGGTCAGCAGCGGCCTCATCGACCACGGCTGGTCCTATATGAATATCGACGACTGCTGGCAGGGAGCCCGCGGCGGCGCCAACCACGGCATCCTCCCCGACTCGGCCATCTTCCCCGACATGCAGGCCCTCTGCAATAATGTACACGCCATGGGCCTCAGGATCGGTATTTATTCCACTCCCTGGGTAGAATCCTACGGTCATCATATCGGCGGATCGGCCATGAACCCCGAAGGACTCTTCGACCGGACAAAGGAGAATATCCCCCGCAATAAAAAACAGCTGCCCTACGCCATCGGCACCTATTCTTTCCTGGGCAATGACGTGAAGCAATTTACCACCTGGGGATTTGATTATCTGAAATACGACTGGAACCCGATAGAAGTGCCGGAGACAAAAGCCATGTATGAGGCCCTCCGCAATAGCGGACGCGACGTGATCCTGAGCCTCTCCAACAGCGCCCCCTTCGCCGGAGCGGCCGACTGGGCCGTATGGTCCAATGCCTGGCGCACCGGCGGCGATATCCGCGACAACTGGAACAGCCTGAAAAGCAGGCTCTTCACGCAGGATAAATGGGCGCCCTTCGGCGGCCCGGGCCACTGGAACGATCCCGATATGATGATCGTCGGCTATGTAGGCTGGGGCAAAGGCCCAAGACCCACCATGCTGACTCCCGATGAACAATACACGCACGTCAGCGCCTGGTGCCTGATGTCCGTCCCCCTGCTGCTGGGCAATGACCTGACCCGGCTGGACAAGTTCACAACCAGCCTCCTCTCCAACGACGAAGTGCTCGCGCTCAACCAGGACCCGCTCGGCCGCCAGGCCACCGTCATCTCCCGCCAGGGTGAGGCCGGCGTCATGGCAAAAGACCTCGAGGACGGAACAAAGGCGGTAGGCCTCTTTAACCCCGGCGACAGCCTCGCCACCCAAAAGGTGACGCTACGCTGGTCCGACCTCGGCATCAAAGGAAAATACATCGTCCGCGACCTCTGGCGCCAGAAAGACCTCGGTACTTTCGAAGGAGAGTTCTCCGCGGATGTACGTCGTCACGGTGTGGTGCTGATCGCGCTGCGTGAAGTAGGCAGCCCTTCTGCCGTAACGGAAAGAACTAAGTCCCCCGAAGTAGGCAAAGACTGAACGATCACCTGGCAGCGGCCATTGAACAAATGCCGCTGCCATCCCCCACCTTCGAATTTATCCGGCTCGTGGCTGCTGGGATCACCATTGCCAACGCCAATGATCCTGCCTCCGCTAGCAGCAAAATGTAACAATCCATTCGCATCCGGAACCTCCCGGCCCTGCTTGTCCACCACGGAAATATTGAACACGGTCGCATCCTTACCATCCCCCTTAACCGAATTCCGCGAGGGACTGATCACCACCCGTGCGGGCTCGCCGGTTGTCTCCACCGCCGCCGTCAGTTTCTTTCCTTTCTTATAAGCGACTGCTTCCAATTTACCCGGGGAATACGCCACCATCCACTCCAGGTGACCATTGCGCGGCATATCCTTCTTCCCGAGAGATCGACCATTCAGGAACAGCTCAACATTGTCCCCGTTCGTATTGACCCATACCGGTATCTGCCGCCCTTCCTTACCTTTCCAGTTCCAGTGCGGCGCAATATGGAGCACATCCTTATCCGTCCACCAGGACTGGTAGTAGTAATAGACCGTCTTCGGGAACCCGCACATATCCATGATCCCGAAATGCGAGTTGATATCGGGCCAGCGATACGGCGTCGGCTCACCCCTGTAGTCAAAACCCGTCCACGCAAAGCCCCCCATCATCCAGTCCCTGCTGGCGGCGATCGTCCACCACTGTTCGGCCGTGCTGGCCCAGGGTGGGTATACGCTGTCATAGTCCGGCACATATGCATTGACGGTATCCGTTTCATAGATACCCCGCGTGCTGACCGTGCTCGCGACCTCCGTCCCGATAATGGGCTGGTCGGGATGCTCCTTTCGATAAGGATCGAGCCCCTTTAGATTATAGTTGAAGCCCCTCACCGGGATGACCTCATTCACGCCATGAAAGACATTCCCGACGTTCGCAGCATAGGTCGAAGTCCTGGTAGGATCCAGCTGCTGCTGACGCATGACCTGGTGCTGCGCGATCTGCTTGCCCATGGTCCTTTGCTGGATCACCCACTCCTCATTGCCGATGCTCCACATGAACACGCTGGGGTGATTCCGGTCCCGCAGTATCTGCCATTCGAAGTCCGCGCCATATTCGGCCCCGCTGTTGAGCAGCCGGGTCTCATCGAGGACCAGCATCCCCAGGCTGTCACAGGCATCCAGCAGCTCAGGCGTCGGCGGATTGTGGCTCGTGCGATAGGCATTCACCCCCATCTCCTTCAACAACCCGATACGATAGTATTGCAGATAGTCCGGCAGCGCGCTTCCCACACCAGCATGATCCTGGTGACAGCAGACGCCCTGCACCTTGATGGCTTTACCGTTCAGGAAAAGCCCCTTGTCCTTGTCGATCGTGATCGTTCGGATGCCAAAACGGACCGTCTGACTGTCCACCAGCTGCCCGCCCGACCGGACCAGCACAACAGCCCGGTACAGATAAGGTGACTCCAGCGACCACAGCGTCGGATGCGGAACCACAAGCGATGAACCCGTCGCCACCTTCTTTCCTTCCCTGTCGGTAAGATAGGTCTCGATATTTACATTGGAAGCCTTGTGCTCATATTGGTCGACCTTCGTCTCAACAGTCACAGTAGCAGCATCTCCCTGAAAGGAACTATGCACAAACACACCGCCCAGCAACGCCAGATGCGTATTATTGACGATATTCAGCCAGGCATGCCGGTAGATACCCGCTCCCTCATAAAACCATCCCTCGTCCTGGCTCGCATCGGCCCTCACCACGATGGTATTCTTTCCACCCCAGTGCAAAAAGTCCGTGATATCATAAGACGAGCCGCTATAGCCGCTGAAATGCCCGCCCATATAACAGTTGTTGACCCAGACCTTGCTGTCCCGGAAAATGCCGTCAAACTGTAAAATGAACCGCTTCCCCGAATCAGCACGATTCACGGTAAAGTTCTTTCGATACCATCCTACCGAATTCTCAGGGAACAGGGCGCCTACTGTGTGATACCCATGCATGTCCACGTCGTCATTGGCTACCTGCTGAAAAGAAAGCCCCACCGCCCAGTCATGCGGCAGCTGCACAGACTTCCACGACCGGTCGTCGAAATCCGCCCTGATACAGGTATTGGCGGCATCACCGGTCTTGGCCAGTATATTGCCAATGCCATAGTTGAAATCCCGGTGCGGATCAGCCGCATGTCCCGGGTGAAATTTCCAGTCCTCGTCGAATTGCAGCCGCTGATGCACGGGCTGCCCTACGGCTGCTGCGCACCAGCAACCGATAGCGAAAAGTAAAAAAGCTTTCTTCATGTATGGGAGATTTTCACAACGTATGCATATTGGCTCTTTCATACGGCTGCGCCCGCAGCGCAAGACAACAAAGCACTGCGATAGAAAAAACGAAAATTTTATTCATCTCCTAAAACTTGATCGTAGCAGGCAGATACTTCGCCACCAGGCTCTCATAGTAGGGCCTCAGCTCCGTCCAGTTGGGAGGAGTCGGGTTCTTGGAATAAAGATCATAAGGATTGAACAGCTTCACCCACTTGAATAGTTCACGATCGTGATCATCCATCAGATGGTCATACGCGTGCTCCCGGTGTTGCGCATAAAAGGAGTGATAACGCAGCATGTACAAAGCCGGCTCGGGCAGATAATCTTTCAGCATGTGATAGACATACTCATCATGCCCCCAGGACATATGTACATTGCGGAGACCACAGCCGGCGGAATAGACGCCATTCGGAGTCTGATAACGGGCGTCACTGTAGTCGGGATTATTTTTGAAGAATTCGGGATAAACGATCTTGTCGGAATACGCACAGCCTACCGGGAAAGTATCGCCAACAACGGCCCACTGCGGCTCGCCAAAAAGACAAAGCGTCTTGCCCATATCGTGGAACAGACCGGCAAGCACCATCCAGTCGGGATGACCATCGGCGCGGATCGCCTCCGACGTCTGCAGCAGATGCTGGAACTGATCCAGATCGGTATCGGGATCGGAGTCATCCACCAGCTCGTTCAGAAAATTGAACGCATCCCATACCGACATTTCCTTCTTGTCGAACTTCAGGAACTCAGCCCTCTTCTCCTGCACGAAGTCATAGGTCTGATAGGTATGGTTGAGACGGTAGAATTCACGGACAGTGTCCCTGCCCGGAGTCTCATAGTTGCGATATTCTTCGGTTGATTTTTCCTTTGCAATAGTCTCAGGGTCCGGATAACGTTCCAGAAGATCGTCCTCCCATACATCCAGTGAAGACAACGGATTCATCTCTGAGGGGGACAGCGGCTGTGTAGGTTTCTCTTGCATCGTTAGGTATATTAAAGATTTAAATTACATAAATACTTCCAGCTAAAAAAACTCCCGGACTTTAGCACCCGTTCACCTGCCGACACAATTACGCGCCGGGCAATTCACCTGTCCCGCAGACATTTCTAATTCTCCGCTCCATGATGCCTCAGCAGATCCCCGATCATCGCCTTCTTCGCGACGGGCAAATTCTGGCGATCCAGCCAGCTCAGCGTCCCCGGCTCGATCTTCGCCCCGGCGCTCACCAGCGTCTCGATGACCATTACATCGTCCGTATCCTCCGGCCAGCGATTCACCTCATTACCGTTGACCATCGCCCAGAAAGCCGAGCCCAGCGCAGTCCCCCCAAATCGATTCACCGTCTCCAGCGACACATTCCTGTTGATCAGCAGCCGGATCGTATCCAGGTGCCCGCCGATCGCGGCCCAGTGCACCCCGTTCATGCCGTCCACCGGCTTTCCCGCATCACCACCCCGATCCATCAGGAACTCTGCTACGGCCGTCTGACCATAGGCACAGGCCCAGATAAGCCCCAGCTCCATCTCCTGCTGTCGCTGAGTATCCTTCAGACTTCCGTCTTCATTAAAATAACTTCTCACAATATCCAGCCGCCCGACACCTGCCGCCTCTTCCAAACCCAGCCTGGCGCCCCGACGCATAAGATAGTCTGCCGCCTCTGGCCGGCCGTTGTACAAACAGCCCTTGACAACATTGTGTCCGTTCCCGGCCGTTCCGTGCGCGTCCAAAGCCGCCCCCGCGTCAAGCAGCACACCCAGCAATGGGACCATCACGCCGGCCCTCGCCGGATGAATGCTGGTCGCCACCAGTCCCAGCGTCGTTGCGCCGCCACCATACATATCCGCGCCCGCGTCGACCGCAGCCCCCGCATCCAGCAGCAGCCTCAACAGCTCGACGGCGTTGGATGGATACTGGCCTCGATAATATTCTACACCATTAGCCCCGATATAGTGGAGCAAGGTGGCGCGATGCCTGCGCATCGAACGCATCTTTATCAGCCCCGGATGCTCCCGCAGCAATGTCTCCAGCCTCGCCGGATCACCCGTGAAGATCGCTTCCACCGCCGACTCGAACTGAAAGACTTGAGAGTCCTTCTGCGTCACTTCCATCACCCACTCCACCATATGCATCCAGGTCTCAAAATAATACCAGTCCGCCATCGCCAGCTGAATATCAGCCGGCGTAACGGTCATATACGGACAGTCTTCTTCCACCCATTTTCTAAGACGGGGATGATGGTCCCGGATGAACTCCACGATGGCCGGATCTCCCATCAAATAGGCTTCATAGAACCGGGCAGCTTGCCGCCTGTATAGCTCAACTCCGGCGCTGATAGGTAGTAGACTGATCTCCATAGTGTAAATTTACGAAATGTAGGGCGCAAATGCCGAACATAAAAAGCAGGATCACCGGCAATACCTGGTAACGCAGCACAGTCGGTGACGCAAAAATGCAGAAGGCGGCATTCGCCAGAAGATAGGCCGCCGCAAGACGGAAACACAATACGAATTGGGGGAAACGTTGCCGCAGTCCCCGCACCGGAACCAACAGCAAGGCCGAAAGAAGAAAACCCAGGTTGAGAAAGATATACAAGACCGGCATCCAGGAAAGCAGCTTCCCCTGTATGGTAGGAGACGCAACCTTCACGCCCGTCCTCCTATAGTCGAACCATTTCATCGCCACAGAGTCAACATCCGTCCTGCCTTCGTTGTAGATGGCATAGACATCCAGCGGCGTGTAGAAATAGCTCTTCGCGCTTGGCCATAGATAATAACGACCAAACTCCAACGGATGCTTTCGCACCAGGTGATAGCCATACCGCGTGAAGACAACTGCCACTCTGTTCCAGGCGTCAAAATAGGTCCCCGGATGCTGCCCCTGATAGGCCTGCATATACCGATGCAAGGGTAAACCCCTCTCCCACATATAGGCCGTAGTCGCCTGTGGCGCATCACGTAACACCGACCGACCAGCGCCGTCAAAATAATTCTGCACATATCCCGCCAGCACCCGGCTCTCCACCGACGGAAGAGCTTCCGTATCGACCGGTATATGAGGATAGATATGCAAAGCGTTATTGGCGATCTGCCAGCCGCTGAACGCAGAGAAGATTGCGGCCCCCGTCTCTTTCTTCGTTATAGCCTTTATCCAGCTGGTGAAGACAAGGACCACCGCCACGCTCGTCGCCACTCCCACCAGCTTGAAGAATATTCCCTTTCGCATCAGAAAGAAGGCAATGGCAGCTACCGCCGGATAATACAGCGCCACATACCGGATATTGAATATCATCACCAGCAACACCAGCTGCACAAGAAGCCCCCGCCATGTAGGCAGGAGGATCAGCCCCATCAGCACATTCAGCCATAGAAGACTCAACGCAATGAATAAGGCATCGCTGCTCACGTAGTTGCACGTATAAGGCATCACCGGGTTGAGCACAAGGAACAACAAAATAGCCCATTGCGCCCACAACGATAGTCGGGCAACCTGTTTTAATCGGACATATAACACCAAACTCGCCGCCTGCACCATCAGAAATTGCAGTGTCACTAAGAAAGTATCGGAGGCTGATATAACATGCACCAGCCGGAGAAAGATCGAATAGCCGATAGGCCGGTAGCCAATGGCATCCCTGGCGGCCGCCGCCTGGATATAGCTGTAGGAGTCGGTAAAATAATCAGCATAGGGATAAAAGACCTTAAAAACGGTCCAGACGATGACCATCGCGACACCTGCTATCGACAGCTGACGCGAAGTATTGGCCGGAAACCACCAGGATAGGTTCATAAACCAAAAATATGCAAATTCACCCACCTCCGGCAAGGCCAGCATCATCCCCTTTAACGAAGTTTTGGCAATTCATATATATTATCCGGCCCGGCGCTTGCGTTTATAATACTCTCACCTTCTCAATCTCCCATGAAGAGCCCTCTATAAAAAAACTTTTATATGTCTACCACCACTGGCCGGAAGGGTTCTTTCCTGCTCGTAACCTTTCTGTTGGTCATCGCCATCTTGTTAGAGCAATTCTGGCTTTCCCGTCTCCTGCCCTGGCTGGGCGAGCTCGGCCGCGTTCAACCCATGATCGTCTTTCTCGACATACCGCTGCGACTTCCCGTGATCGACTGGATACCGGTAGGCACTATATTTATTATCCTCTACCTGGTGGTCGTCAGCCCTGAGCTCCCCCGCCCGCACCGCGGAACGATCATCTGGAACAAGGGCTGGGCCCTCTTCGCCGGCTGGTGGCTCCTCCTGCTCTGCATAACGGCGGCTGGCGGACTTTACTACTTTGTCGAAGACCATCTGCCCCGCCAGGTACAAAATGGCATCGACTCCTTTGGCTTCCGCGCAGACATCGCCGTCCCCTTCCGGGAAGGCCCGATCCAGCTGCACGGCGGGATCATCATGCTGATCGCCCTGCTCATCGGAGGAAGAGCCTTCCTGGTTCGCACACATATACCCAAGCCTGAGCACATACCCGAATCCACAGTACAACCACAACCAGAGACCATATCCTCAAGACAGTCGAACAAATCCTTAAAACAGCCAGCCGAACCCTCAAGACAAACAGCCAAAAGGACCTCGCAGGAGCCAGCACCCGCGCCTGCACCCGCAACGGTGCGGCCCTGCGTAGTCACTGGCATTCTCGAACCTCGTTCAGCCTGATTATCCCCATTCCACCGGCGGAAAGCTTTTTTAACATATATTAGTAGCCTCAATCCTTTCAAAGCTCCCCCGCTAATTTCCCGTATTTCCCGTTTGAGCCACACTCAAACCATACCTGCATGCGACCACTATCTGCTGTCATCCTGGTGGCTGTTTTCCTGCTGCCAATCGCCACAAGAGCGCAACACCCTATCGAACAATTCCATGCCGACTGGCAGCCCAATCCTGCTATACCACCCAACGGCGCCGAAGATTATCTCTGGGGCACCGGCGATCCCGGCTGGATCTCCTTTTTGCAAAGAGGCGCCGGCGTAACACAAGGTGATACCATGACCAACGCCTTTATCGGCAGCAACTGGACCGATCCCTCCCTCTCGGCAGCTCATAGCAACAACCGGTATCTGTACTTCGATGCCGGCACCGGTCCAGGCGTCTGGGTCGTCGCCCTGCGATCATTGGCCGTCAATCTCATCCGTTCAGCAGGCGGCCCCACCTGGCTGCAGTGGGAATACAGCCTCGACAGTTTTAAAACCGCCGGCCATGCCATGGGCGACAGCATCCATTTCACCATCGCCGATTCCTCCGTTCTTCAGCAATACAATATTCGTTCAAATCTCGACCTGCAGGAGATCAGCTATGCCCAATTCCGTCTCTATGCCTGGGGCGGTACCGACTCAGGCGGCATCTTCGGCATCGGCCCCAATCCCGGCCAATACAGCGTCGATCTCGAAGGCGACTACGCATCGACAAGACCCGCCGTCGGCTGGGGAGGCTGTGTTTTCTGCGCATTTGGGCCAACACTCTCCTTTACTACGGATCCAACCACCCCTTCTGCTGCAGGCCGCACCGTTGCCTCAGGTGAAGGGATCATCGACTCCATCACCGTAATAGCCCCTACCGACTATGAGCTATCATCAGACAGCAGCAACTATTACCAGGAGATATCCTTCCCCGGTTCGCCTCAGGGATTCCAGTATGCAGGCGGTACCATCTATGTCCGGCTAAAAGCAGGCCTCGCCTCCGGCACTTACAATGAGACCCTTTATGTAACCAGCCACAACGTGATGCCCAACACCTGGCCGCTCACCGGCACGGTCAACCCTGCGCCAGTCCACGCACTGTCGGTCAGCAGCAATACCCTGGAGTTCGGCAACACGGCAACCGGCACTACCGCTGACAAAAAACTTACCCTCACAACGACCACCCTCAGCTCCGATATCATCGCCACATCCCCACCCCAATACCAGATATCTACCGACAGCCTTAACTTCGCCAGCACCATTACACTCAGCCACGTCACTGCGGAAAACAAGACCATTCCCTTATTCATTCGATTCTCCCCCAACACCAGCAACACCACTTTCAACGACTCGTTGACGATCAGTGAAGCATCCGATACAACCCTCCTCATACGGATGAAAGGCAATAGCCTCCTGCCCGCCACTACGCTCACCATGAGCACCTGGAATAGCAACGACCTCGCAACACCGCAGCTATACCAGGGACCTCCGGATAAGACCCAACAGATCAACACCATAAGATCTATCCTCACCACCACGCACAACGACGTCTATGCGCTGCAGGAGGTCGTCAACGAACCATCGCTCGCCGATATCGTAAGCACGATGCCTGGCTACGCCTATGTGATCAGCAACTTTGGCTCCCGCTCCAACCCCAGCGACCTCAATCCGCTTGCCCTCCCGCTGGTTCCGAAACTCGCATTCGTCTACAACACGGCAAAGTTGCGCAACGTCCAGACCCGGGCGCTGCTCACCACAGGCCTCAACTCGGCCGGCGACGCTACCAGTCCCGGCTATACGAGCTGGGCATTGGGACGCTATCCCTTTATGATGACGGCCGACGTGAACCTATCCGACAGCATCGGGAACACGATCACAAAAACCATCCACTTCATCAACATCGAAGCAAAAGAGAACCTCGGCGACGTCGATACCGCCTACACCCTGCGCATGAAGGCCGCCACATCGCTCGACAGCGTCATCAAGTCCGACTTTAACGGCCAGAATGTCGTCATCCTCGGCAGTTTCAACGACGACCTCGCCCACAGCACGACCATTGGAAAGGACACGACCTCCTTCATCGCCTTCATCAACGACAGCAGCCTCTTTGCATTCCCGACAAAGGCGCTCAGCAGCCAGCAACAACACTCCAATGCCTTTACTCCCGGCGTCACCGACAACATCGTCGTCAACAATACCATGGCCGCCTGGTACCTCCCCTCTTCTTCCCTCGTGCTATCCCAGGTCGCCGCCCAGTCGCCGGACTATAGCACTGTCACCGCAGGCCACTATCCCGTTGCCTCCGGCTTCAGCTTCACCCCGCCCGTCACGCTGCCCATCACGCTGCTCGACTTCACCGCCATGCGCCAGGGCTCCAAAGCAAGACTCTCCTGGAAGACGACCAACGGATCCAATGCCGTCTCCTTCACCATCGAACGCAGCGGCAACAACAGCAGTTTCACCGCGATCGGCATCGTACCCGCACAGAACAGCATAAAACAAAACCTCAGCTACCACTTCACTGACGCATCGCCCCTGTCCGGCAACGACTACTACCGCCTGAAAATGGGCGACCAGGACGGGAATATCTCCTATTCAAAGACTGTCCTGCTCACGTTCCCCTCGATCACGCTGCAGATCAGTCCCAACCCGGCACACGGCACGGCCAACCTGGTCATCGGCGACAACACCGAGGCCTTCTTTATCCAGGTCATTGACGGCGATGGGCGGCCGATACGACAATACCGGACCACCCCGGGCGATACCGTTTTCCCGATCAGCCTCAATGGGTTGTCCAAAGGCGTCTATACGGTAAAAGTCAGCGGCGCGACATCTGCTGTAACACAATCACTCTTGGTTAACTAATCATACTCCACCATGAAAAATCTTCTCGTCCTTCTTCTGCTGGGAGTCGCCGCGCGCCCCACCATCGCCAAAGCCCAATCCCCGTACTCCATGAGCCTCGGCTTCCGGTTCGACCAGGTACAGAACCCCAATATCCCGCTCGATGGCGCCGAACCCTGGTTCAACGGCTACGGCACCCATGCCAATACGGCCCAAATCACAAGAGGCAGCGGCGTTACCGCGGGAGATACCCTGTCCAATTCCTTCATTGGCAGCGGCTGGGTCGACCCTTCGCTAAATGCCGCCATACTGAACAACCGCCATTTCACCTTCGGTACCGGCGGAGATATTTATCCCGAGATCATTGATATTAAATGGATGAATGCCTATCACTACCGGTCCGCTGCTGGACCGGCCTGGTACCAGTGGGTATATAGCCTGGATAACTTCGCTACCCCCGGCATACCGATCGGCGACAGCGTCAACTTCACGGATATCGACCTGTCCATTCCACAATACATGGACACGCACACGATCCTCGACATGCAGTCGATCGGCTCCATCAATTTTCGGCTATACGCCTGGGGAGCGACCGACACCAGCGGGATTTTTGGCCTCGGGCCGAATCCCGGCGGCTACAGCTTTAGCCTGGGGGGCCTCTATGCTCCGGGATTTTCACAGATGGGCTTTCCGGTTCCCGGCTACCCTCCCGCCACAGTTCATTTTACTGCCACCCAGGGCTTCCCCTCCTTCTCACAAGCAATCAATGTCCAGGGAGAGGTAATGGACTCGATGATCGTATCTGCCACACAGGGCTACGAACTGTCCCTCGACAATATGAATTTCTACCCCGCCTTCACCCTCTACCCACACCCCAACAGCGTCTCCGCAAGCGCCACGGTATATGTACGCCTCAACAACAGCTGGCCCCCCGGTGACGCCAATGGCGCCTTCGGACTGCACAGCCTGCACCTGTCCGACGCCCAGCTCAACTACACGGGAACGGTATATCCCGCACCAGCCATCCCCCTCACGGTCGACAACAACGCCCTGGAATTCGGCAACACTGCGACCGGCGCTACCGTCGACAAAAGGCTGAACCTCACAACTACCACTCTTAGCTCCAATATCACGGTCGCCGCCCCAACCAGCTACCAGGTATCGACCGACAGCCTTCATTTCGCCAATACCGTCACCATCGCCCGCGATACAGCCGAAAACAGGCAGCTGCCCCTCTTCGTCCGTTTTTCTCCCAACAGCAGCGACCTCGAATTCAATGACTCGATAACGATCAATGCAGACTCATCCATCGTCATCAATGTAAAAGGGAATACGATCCCACCCGTTACCACCCTCGGCATCGCCAGCTGGAACCTCAACTACTTCGCGACTCCCCAGCACGGCGCCGGGCCAACAGACAAGGTGCAGCAGATCAACAACGTAAAGACGATCCTGTCGGGAGTTCACTCCGACGTCTATGCGCTGCAGGCCGTGGTCAGCGATTCCGCCCTGGCAGCCGTGGTAGCCACCCTTCCCGGATATGCTTATACGATCAGCAGCTACGGCAGCCAGTCCAACCCCTTCGACCAATTCCACCCCGATTCATCGGCCATCGCCCGGCTCGCATTCGTATACAACACCAGCCGCCTCCGTAACGTCCAAACTACACCGCTGTTTGGCGCCGACATCAACACCCAGGCAGACCTCAATAACCCGTACTATCTCTGGTGGGGCTCCGGCCGATATCCCTATATGCTCACCGCCGATGTCGACCTCTCCGATAGTCTCGGCAACACGATCACCAAAACGATCCGCTTCATCAATATTCACGCCGCAGAAAATACCGGCGACTCTATAGCCGACTATACGAAAAAGTATAACGCCGCCTATATGCTGGATACGCTGATCAAACAGCACTACAGCGGAGACAATGTCGTTATCCTCGGCGATTTCAAAGACGACCTCAACCGAACGACCATTCCCGGCCTGGACAGCGTCTCTCCCTATAGCCCCCTTCTCGCCGATACCAGCCTTTTCAGCTTCCCGACAAGGATCCTGAGCCTGCAGCACCAACGCTCGAATGCGATCGCCCCGGGCGTAAAACAAAACCTCATCGCCAGTAATACCATGTCTTCCTGGTACCTGCCTTCTTCCGCCCTCATCCTCTCACAGGTAGCTTCCCAGGTGCCGGCCTACGGCACGTCTACCGCCGGCAACTATCCCCTGCTCACCCGTTTCAGCTTCACCCCGCCCGTCACGCTGCCCATCACGCTGCTCGACTTCACCGCCATGCGCCAGGGCTCCAAAGCAAGACTCTCCTGGAAGACGGCCAACGGATCCAATGCCGTCTCCTTCACCATCGAGCGCTCCGGCGACGGCAGCAGCTTCACCGCGATCGGCACCGTACCCGCACAGGATAGCAAAAAACAAAACATTAGCTACCACTTCACAGACGCATCGCCACTGTCCGCCAACGACTACTACCGCCTGAAAATGGTCGACCAGGACGGGAACATCTCTTATTCAAAAACCGTCACGCTAAATTTCAGCCAGATCACGCTGCAGATCAGCCCCAACCCGGCACACGGCACGGCCAACCTGGTCATCGGCGACAACACCGAGGCCTTCTTTATCCAGGTCATTGACGGCAATGGGCGGCCGATACGACAGTACAGGACAACACCCGGCGATACCATTTTCCCGATCGGCCTCAACGGGTTGTCCAAAGGCATCTACACCGTGAAAGTCACCAGCGCCACGGCAAGCATCACTCAAAAACTCCTGATCCAATAATATATCCAGGCCGGCCCCGCGGGGGCCGGTTTTTTTATTATTTTTGCCTACCCATGTCACTCTACATCGCATCTCTCAACTCCGGCAGCAACGGCAATTCTTATTATGTAGGCAACGACCAGGAAGCCGTGCTCATCGACGCAGGACTCTCCTGCCGCGAGACCGAACGGCGCATGCGGAAGCTGGGACTGCAAATGAGCCTGGTAAAGGCGATCTTCATCTCTCACGAACACGACGACCATATCCGGGGACTGGAAGTGCTGTCCAAACGTTACCAGATACCCGTTTATATCACGGACGATACCCTGGGAAACAGCAGGCTGCAGCTGGACGACCACCTCGTCCGGCCGCTCAGCTCCGACCAGCACACAAGCATCGGTAGACTGAATATAATCGCCTTTCCCAAGACCCACGACGCCATCGACCCCCATAGCTTTGTCGTCTCGGCTCAACGCGGAGACGGCAGCTCCATCCGCGTCGGCGTCTTCACCGACCTGGGCCACGTATGCGACAACCTCATCCGCCATTTCCAGTCCTGCCACGCCGCATTCCTGGAATCCAACTACGACGAGCTCCTGCTCGAGAACGGTCGCTATCCCTGGCCGCTAAAGAACCGCATCCGCGGCGGCAAAGGACATCTCTCCAATCACCAGGCCCTCGAGCTCTTCGTTCGTCACCGCCCGGCTTTCATGAGCCACCTGCTGCTGGCCCACCTGTCCCAGGACAACAACCGGCCCGAACTGGTACAGCGCCTCTTCGAAGACGCCTCCAAAGGCACCTTCGTTGTCGTGGCCTCCCGCCATGGAGAATCGGAAGTGTATGCCATCGACGGGAAATACGACGGCCAGCCTGGCATCGGCGCCCAGGCAGAATGGATCGGCAATCCTTCCAAACCCGCAGCCCCAACTACACCGGCCTCCCCCGAACCGACCTCCAAACCAGCCGGCATCGGCCACTCCAAGATCCGCCGCCGCAAAACACTGCTGCAGAACCAACCCATTCAAACAAGCCTTTTTTAAAATGTTAGTCACAAAGCTGGTCTCCTCAAAAGAAGAGCTCGAACAGATTGCGCAACTTTCCGCCGCCAACCAGGTCGCCAACATCACCGCAGAGACCAAAGAAAAAGAAGGCTTCGTCTCCTGGATATATTCAACCGATATCCTCACCCGTCTGCACACGATCATTCCATCCGTCATCACCATGGACGGCGACAAGCTCGCAGGCTACGCCATCAGCCTCACCAAAGACTGCGCAGCCATCTACCCCTCCCTCGATACAATGCTGGAATACGCGGCAACGGTAACCTATAAGGGCCGCCCCCTGACCGAACAGTCCTTCTACATCATGGGACAGATCTGCGTCGACATTGCTTACCGCGGCCAGGGCGTCGTGAACCAGCTTTACGAATTTCATAAACAGCAGTTCTCTTCCCTTTACAACATGCTGGTCACAGAGATATCGGTCAACAATCCCCGCTCGCTAAAAGCCCATAAAAAAGTTGGATTCAACATCATCGATACCCATCTCGATCACGAAGGTACATGGGACCTCGTAGCTTGGGACTGGTCCTAGCCTGCCGCCGCCGGCTGCGCGGGGAGCACCTTCCTTAAAATAGCCTGCGGAATGACCATCCGCCTCGGATCATCCTTCATATACCGGTTAAAAACGATCATCGCCTTCTGTGCTATATAATACTGCAGCATCGTCTCGAAATCTTCCACCCCGCCCGGAATGACCGCCGACCCCACCATCTTCTCTTTATACGCCTCGATAAAAAATCCGCTGTTATAATACGCCCAGACTCCCGCCATCGGCAGCAGCCGCTTCACATCTTCCTCATGCAGCTGCGTACTATGCCACATACCGTCAAATGCTACCTCATAAAAAGAGAGCACCATCGACGCAATGTCTACAAAAGGCGAACGCCTCAGCCTCCGCTCGCTGTAGCTGAACGAAGGGTCACCGCTAAAATCGTTGATCGCAAGATCCTTCCCCGTCAGCAATATCTGCCCCAGGTTATAGTTGCCATGGATACGGATCTTCAAGGCCTCCATTTTTTTGACATAGATCCTCTTCAGGGTAGCCAGCAGCTCAGGACGATAGGCCATGATTCGCTCCATCCTGTCCTGCATGTCGGGAGGCAGCACCTGCTTGTTTCTCTCCAGGTTCTGATAGGTCTCGCGCACCAGCGAGGTCATCGATGAAAAAAGCGACCGCTGGTAGTGCAGGGAAAAGGCTTCGGGCTTAAAGTCTTTCGCCCCAGCGGCACCCGTTGGGATCCCGCCACCCCCCGCCTTAGCGCCCCCTCCCGTCTGCCCCGCGCCACCCGTCAGGGCCGTCCCAACCACCCCCGCCAGTGCCAGATGCATCTCCGCCGTCCGGGCGCCGATCAGCCTCGCCATCTCAGCCGCATGCGCCCCCAGCAATGACTGCAGCTCAACCGGCAGCTGATCGAAGGCCTTCGGGTCAGCCAGCGAACCCAGCATCTCCGGCACCACCTTTTCCTCCGCCAGTATCCTTTCTATATAGTTGTTGATCCGTTCCAAAAAATACCCATACCCATCCCCGTGATTCTCGACCATCTCCTGCATCAGTCCCAAAACCAGCGCCCCCTGCCTGTCCTTCCATTCGATCGATCCTATAAAGGCCGGCAGATATGCGAAACCCTCATTCGACAGGAACCGCGTGACCTCCTGGTCCGGATGAATGCTCCGGTCCACCTTCCGGTACATCTTCAGGAAGAAAGCAGCATTATACGTGATGGAAGTATTGTAGAGGTCTGACGTGTGTATCTTCGCAACGACCTCCTGCCCCTCCGACAGGAACTTCCTGAGCCGGCCATTCCCCTCGAATTCGATATGCGCAGCGGTACCATGCCCATTCTTATGCGACGCCAGCTTCTCCAGCAGCAGGTTTTGCCATTCAGAAGTAAAGAACGCATCTACCAGTACGCCCTCCCCTTCTTCCGACTTGATATTGGCGATCGCCGACTCGGGATACAGCTGCACCAGCTGTTTGGCAGCATCCGTTGATATCAGGCACAGCGGCAGCTGATAAAGACCGGGTATGCCGTCATCCCCGACGATCTCCAGCAAAAGCCAGAAGACCGATCGTTCGTTCATCGGCATTTTGACAATTTCGGATATTGTTACCTGGTAGACATTCCTCTCTTTGGAAATAAACCACTTCGCCTTCTGCAGGTACCGCGGGAGAATATTGTTCTCCAGCTGCCGCTTCGCCGGCCCGTCCATCAGTCCCTCCCATTGTCGTATCAGCAGCAAGGGCAGAGGACTGGATTCATCGGTGTCCGGATGCGCCTTCTCCAGCACGAACCACTGGTAGGAATGCGGAGCCAGCGTAAAGAAATATTGCCCGTCATCCCTTATGACCGGGAAACGGTTCTTGCTGAACACATCCACCGGCACAAAACCCTTATAGGCCACCAGGTCCACCTCCGCCGCCTGCGAGAATTTGGACAGATTGACCACGATAAGCAATGTCTCTTCCTCATAGGTGCGGGTAAAGGCCAATACCTTGTGATTCTCCACGCCCAGGAATTTCAGGTTGCCCCGGCCAAAGGTCTTGAACTTCTTCCGGACGGAGATGATCCGCTTCATAAACCAGAATAGAGAAGAGGTATTGCTCCGTTGCGTCTCCACGTTCACCGACTCATAGTGGTATTCCGGGTCCAGTATCAGCGGCAGATACAGTCGCTGGGGGTTGGCCGACGAGAAACCAGCATTCCGGTCCGGCGACCACTGCATCGGCGTCCGCACGCCGTCGCGATCACCGAGGTAAAAATTATCCCCCATGCCGATCTCGTCGCCATAATAGATCACCGGCGTGCCCGGCAGAGAGAACAGCAGCGAATTGAGCAGCTCTATCTTTGGCCGGCTATTGTCCAGCAGCGGCGCCAACCGGTGACGGATGCCCAGGTTAATACGCGCCTTCGGATCACGCGCATAAACTTTATACATATAGTCCCGCTCCTCATCCGTCACCATCTCCAGCGTCAGCTCGTCATGATTGCGCAGAAAGATAGCCCACTGACAGGTGGTCGGTATCTCCGGCGTCTGGTCAAATATATCGGTGATGGGATAATGGTCTTCCATCTGAAGCGCCATGAACATCCGCGGCATGACGGGGAAATGATAGTTCATATGACACTCGTCCCCGCTGCCAAAATAGGACGCAGAGTCCTCCGGCCACATATTCGCCTCTGCAAGAAACACCCTCCCCGGAAAATGCCCATCGATATGGCTGCGCAGCTTCTTCAGGAATGCGTGCGTCTCGGGCAGATTCTCGCCATTGGTCCCTTCCCGCTCGAACAGGTAGGGCACAGCATCCAGCCGGAAACCGTCCACGCCCATCTTACACCAGTAATCGATGATCCTGAACACCTCTTCCTGCACCTTCGGATTGTCGTAGTTGAGGTCGGGCTGATGGTGAAAGAATCGGTGCCAGTAGTATTGTTCCGCCACCGGATCCCAGGTCCAGTTGGATGCCTCAAAATCCTGGAAGATGATCCGCACATCCTTATACTGGTCGGGGTTGTCCGTCCATACATAAAAATCCCGCTCATCCGACCCTTTCGGCGCCCGCCGCGCCCGCTGGAACCAGGCATGCTGATCCGATGTATGATTGATGACGAGCTCCGTGATCACCTTCAGATTTCGTCGATGCGCTTCCTTTAACAAATGCTTGAACTGGGCAATGTCCCCATAAGACGCGTTGATACTATAATAGTCCGCGATATCATATCCGTCATCCTTCAACGGCGAAGGATAGAACGGCAACAGCCATATCGCCGTCACCCCCAGGTCCTGCAGATAATCCAGCTTCTGCAGCAATCCCTGAAAATCCCCCACCCCATCCGCGTCCCCATCACAAAAGGCCTTGATATGCAGCTCATAAATGATAGCATCCTTATACCAGTGCAGATCGTCGTCCAATACGGAATTTGTTGCCATAATAGACTACCAGAGCAAATCATATGCACATGCATCAAGGGGAAAATTTTCTACAAGCTCATCCTACTATTTAGTAACTTTAATACATGAAAACGCCCAAAAAGAAATTCTCCACCGACTTCTCCGACGTAGAAGACCACCGGGAAGGCGATAAAGAGATCCAACGATTACTTACTGAAGCAGGTAATGCCGCCGCTTCTGCCGCTCGGGTAGCCGGCCTCCCCAAAGTTTACGCCAAAGACAACCAAATCCTCCGTGAATACCCGGATGGGAGGATCGAAATCCTTGTCGAAGAAGAAAAGCCCTTTTACATAGAAATGAAAGAGACCGTCCTCCATGCCCGAAAGAAGTAAAAGGCTTCGCGTTATCGCAGGCCCCAATGGCAGTGGAAAAAGCACCGTAGTTCAACAAATAAAAAGCAATTACTATTGCGGACCCTATGTTAACGCGGATGAAATCCAACAGAAACTGGATGAAAGCAGGGTTTTGAACCTAAGCGCCAACTATGGTCTTTCCACAACAACAGAAAACTTCGAAAGATATCTTTCCGGTGAAGGCACAAGTTGGATTGACAAGGCAAGCAAAGAGCACTCCATTATTAATCTCCGCTACGCGGACAACAATCTATTTATTGAAGAAGGGCAAACAGCCGGTCCCTACGATGCTGCAATAGCGGCAGACTTCATTCGTCTGACCCTCTTATCTCAAAACAATACATTCACCTTTGAGACTGTTCTTAGCCACCCTTCGAAAGTGAGCTTCCTTCAACAGGCGAAATCGCTTGGATTTAAAAACTACCTCTATTTTGTATGCACAGTTCATCCTTCAGTTAATGTTGAACGTGTGTACCATAGGGTAAGGCTGGGAGGTCATAACGTACCGCCCGGAAAGATTCTCGACCGTTACATGCATTCCCTCGAGCTATTGGCTGATTTAATTCCACATACGTTCAGGACATATTTGATCGATAATTCCATCACTAACGAAGGTCCTCTGCTCATAGCTGAAATAAGCGATGGAAAAACTTTTATGCGAAAATCGGAACACCTCCCCTGGTGGATCAACGAATTCGTCATCAAAAAACTATTTCCCTAAGCTCCACTGCCCCCCAACAAAATAAACCGCCCTATCCACCTGCCGCATCACCGTGATCCGGTCCCCCCGCTGCTGCCCCGGGATCAACCCCGAAGCAAAATCCGGATTCGGACGCATCAGATCCACCGTCGTAGTCACATTAAAAAGATTGCTCGCCTTCGCAAACACCTTCACCCGCCGCCCCAGGCTCTTTTCTACCGAAGCATCCAGCGTAGTATATCCCCGCTGCCAGTACGCAAGCCCATACCAACCCGAGACAGAATAGATCCTTCGACCGGTATAGATCGCCGATACCCGGCCGCTCCAGCCTGACTGCTGGTATAGCAGGCTCAGGCTCCCCAGATGCGGCGCCTGCCCCTGCAACGGCCTCGACTCGCTGCGCGAAACGGTGACGATATCGCTCGACGGATCGTTCACATCCCGGCGCGTCTTGAACTTCGCGGTCCCGACGATCTTCGAATAAGTATACGTGTAGTTAGCCTGCACCCCCAGCCGGCCAAAATAATGCGTGGCGGCGACCTCCACCCCATAATCGTTGACCGGACCAGCATTCCGCATCTGCGCCGTCAGTTCGCCGGCTGGAGTATACGACAGCCCCTGGCTGGGCAACGGGTACAGCTCGTCATTGGCGTTCAGCAGCGTTCGCTCATACGCATCGGTGATATGCTTATAAAATACCCCGGCCTGTAACAGATCGAGACCTCCCGGATACCATTCATAGCGCAGGTCGATATTATCGGCATGCGACCGCCGCAGAAAAGGATTCCCCGCCTCCCGGTAGTCCTCGTACTCCATCGAATAAAAAGTCACGTCATACAACGCCGGCCGCGAAATGCTGCGATACCAGGAAGCCCGCAACAGCCGGCGCGCGTCCCCCGCCGCTGCAAGCCGCGAGCCCAGCCTATACTTCACCGAAGCCGACGGCAAATAATCATGATAACGAATACTCCCCTCCTTCCCATAACTAACCGTCGGATCCACCGACGACACAAAATTCTGCCGCGTATCCTCATACCGCACACCCGCCACATATTCCACCCTGGGCCCCTTCCACGAAGCCGCGACATAACCCTCACCAATATGCTCCTCCGCCGAATAGGTATTCGGATTAGCCACCGACCCCAGCGGATTCAACGGTCCATCATTGTTGGTCCACTCCGCATGATCGATATCGATAAATGGCTGCCCCTGCGAAGTCGTAACCGCCGGCTGAAAATCATAGCTGTTATAAAAATTGTCGCGTCGTTTGTCCCGGTACATGCCCCCGAACGCGAAGGACAACTTGTCCTTCCCGATCAAAAGATGATAATCCCAATCCCCATAAACCGACAGGTCCCGCTCCCGATTCGACAGCCAGGACCGCGTCATACCATTCAGCAGCAGCGGTGTCGGGCTGATCACCCCGCCCGGCCCCTCCAGACGCGCAGTCCCCACCGACAGCTCTGACCAATCGGGATATAGCCCTGTAGCCACCGCCCGGGATGCGACCCAGCGAAAGGCAAGCGAAGACCCCAGCACATGCTCTCCCCGAATGCTCGTCCCATAAATATGCTGCAGATGCATCCGCGATCGGTCCGAAAGCGTTATCCGCCCCGTACCCGGAACCGTACGACCCAGGCTAAGACTGGTATCGACCCGGCTACGGCTCTCGATATCCTGCTCGCTGACATAGAACTGGTACAAGCCAATGCTGTTCCGGGGATCAAACACCCAATCCAGCCGGGCATGAACGCCCTTACGAATAAGTGTAGCCGAATAATGACTAAAATAAAAATCAGTCAGCCCGGGTGAATTATTCAGGCCAGGCTCGTTATTCTGCGGGATAAAAAAGCCCGAAGACCCCCGCTTGATATCCTGGTATTCCCCCGCCAGCAGCACACCTAATCTCTGATGAAAATAACGCTGCCCCCAGGCAACGCTGCCCAGCGCATCTGGCAAAGGCTTCGTCGAATGAAAAGAAAGATTCGAACGCGTAAAATCTGCTCCCGTCGCGTAGTACCCCGGCCCATGCAGCTCATAGGGGCTCTTGCTGTGCACAACGGCGCGATCGAACCCCAGATAGGACTGGTCAAAAAAGGTCTGATTATACCCGCTGGTCAGCCGCACCTTCAGCAAAGGCGCCTCAGGCGCATTTCGCAGCACCATATTCACCACGCCGCCGATGGCGTCCCCCTCCATAGCAGGTGTCAGGCTCTTATAAACTTCCACCCGCTGAACCATATCGGCGGGAAAGATCGATAGAGGTATATAACGGCTTCTGTCCCCGGGACTGGGTATCTTGATCCCGTCGATCAGGGTATAGTTGTACTTGGGGTCCATACCCCGGATGATCGTATGGCTGGTCTGACCGGAATTGTCGGTGGTAACGGAAAGCCCGTTGATCCGCCGCGTGACATCGGCAATGGTCAGATCGGTGCTGCGCTGGATCGCCTCTTCCGGGATGATGTCCACGATCAGACCCGAAGCCTTTTGAAGACGAATAGCCCCCGACAGGCTGCCGCCATCTTTGTACCCCCTGACCGTCACCTCTGGCAGCGAATCGCGGCGGGCGGTGTCCGCCTGAAACATCAAAACAACAAACAAAAATCCTATCATCAACTAATGTTTATTGCCCGTCCCATCGGTCTGAAAAGCCCCCATATCCTTTCCGGGAGCCGTGATCTCCGTAACTCCAAACACCGCATCCTTCTTCACCACAGCCGCAGGCGGGAATCCCGTATATCCCTTTCCGATCGCCGGAGAGCCCGCGCCTAAATGAAAATCAAACCCTCCCACATAGTCCGCCGCGCTGAAATTGATCCCCGCCGCAGCAGGCAAAGCATAATTTACAAATTTGGGGTTATTGGCGCCCGGCGTCGTGCCGTTGCCTCCGTTGATATCCGAGGCCTGCTGTACCGTAATAAAACCTACCGGCAGGAATTGCGTGGTGAATGCCGCCAGGTCGCCGTAATTGTAGGTATATCCATACCGGATATTCGCCGTATCTGCAATAGGAACACTCCCTCCACCACCGCGGATGCCTAACCCATAGGCACAGTTGACGAGAATATTGTTGTAAGCCAGCCCGCGGCCCGCCTGCTCAAAATCGATAGAGCCACCCTCGCCCGCCTTGGCCTGGCGATAGCCCGTCGTGATGACGGTATTGTTATAGCAGACCATGCTCGCCTGCGGCGTAAGTCCCCCGCCATTGGCCGCCTTAAAGGCATTCCCCGTTCCCCCCACCACCAGGTTATACCCGATGTCTCCGACACTGCCGCTCTTCACATTCACGCATTCTCCCGCCGTGAGGCCGATCTTTTCAAACGTATTCCGAAATATCTCATAATTGCCACCTGCCGGACGAACCGCGTCATTCGCGCAGCCATAGAGCCAGGAGTCTTCCAGCACAAAATTCGACCCCGGCGATGTGACGATGATGCCATATCGGTTGCCGGACTTTGGCGCCCCCGTCGGATATAACCCGCCCGTATATTCGATATGCGTCCACTTGATCACAACATCGCCGGCCCCATTGCCCCCCTGCAGACCACCCCAGTAGCCTTTGAAGGCTGCATCCGTCTTCGGGTCCTGCGGGTCCTTCGAAGCATCGGACTTCAGCGATTGATCTGCTACGGTAAACCAATTGGGCTTGTCCTTTGTGCCAAGAGAGTAAAAGCTGCCGTTGATGACAATGCCGGGAGCGTGATCCTGCGTCCCTATTGCCCCCGCACCGCCGGTTGGTCCCACCACCAACACTTTTACATCACTCTGCGCCACCAGCGTATCCCCCTTATTGATCGTTGCATCGGCATAAAGACTACATAAATAATACGTCTGGCCCGACTTCAGCGTCCCCTTGATAGCCCTGCCATTCGAGCCATTCTTTGAATTCAACGTGTCCCCATTCTGAATATAATCGCCAACCCTCAGCTGCTGATCGGAGATCGTTACCTGCTGATCGGAATTCTTGGAACAGCCAGCCAAAAGCAAAACAGCTAACATTGGACTAATTATCGCCTTCATACCATTTTTTTTTAAGAGGCCGTAAATTAGTCTATCGGACACGGACAACGTATTATCTCCTCATTAATAAATTCAGAATTTATCCAGAAAGCCGGAATAAACCCGCAACACCGACCGGGGCGTCAAAACTTATCCACACATCGAATAAGTTATTTATTTAATATTTTTATCGCTGTTTACTAACTATACATTAAGTTTTTTCGACCCAGACCCCAGGGTCTAAATTCGTAATCTTGCGTATTTCTACCCTTTCAGGAGCTGTATTTTGTCGTATTTTGGTCAGGATGTCTCCTGTCTCCCGTTTAAGGCCCTGGTGTTTGATAATACTCGCATTATTGTTTATTAACATCTGCCGGGCCGATACACTGCCACCCCCTACACCCCTATTATCCGGTCAGCAAGTAATGCTCAAGCCGCATTTCCTTGCGCTCGAGGATCGGACAGGCATGTTATCGGCTAGCCAGGTGTTGAAGAGCTCTGATGCGCTAACTTCGCTGGATGCCCTGCCAAAAGGCTCCCCGACCAGCTTCTACTGGCTGAAGACCACGCTGCAAACCAGCAAAATGGCCACTGACCCCGGCCAGATACTTTCCTTCGAGAACCTCACTTACGTTGATGTCTACCTGTATCAGGGCGACTCCCTGGTCTCCCATCAGCAAACCGGCGCCTTCCGGGGCCGCAACTATATCAGTGAATCCGACGGCCGGACCTTTGCCACCCTTCCTCTTGAGCCGGGCAGAACCTATACCCTGCTTTTACAGGTGCACCATACCAAACACTACCAGCCCGTCTTCGATTTTACGCTGCAGACAAAACACAGCTACTACCAAAAGGTCCGGTTAAAAGAATCGCTGAACTCCGCCCTCCAGGGCGCCGTCTGCCTGTTCTTCGTCTATACACTGCTGTCCTGGCTGGTCACCCGCTACAAACTATACCTGTGGCTTCTGATCTTCATCACCGGAGTCGGCCTCTACACGATCAGCTCAGCCGGATACTTCATAGACTGGTTCTTCCCCGACGACCCCGCTACCGGCTGGCTGTTCAACAAACATTTTCTCGACCTCGGCATGCTGGGCCTATACCTTCTCGTCAGGGACTTCTGGCAGGTAAGAAGCACCTATCCCCGCTATTATAGCTGGATGAAATGGATGCCGGTGCTGCTTGTCGCCTCGTCTCTGACCTACTTCACCATCGACTATTTCACCGGCAACTACAAACTGACCAATTCGATCCAGCTCTGGGAACACCCCATCTTCCTGACGATCACTATCAGCGCCCTTGTCACCTGCTGGAAAGGCCTTAACCACGCCCAGCGGTATCTGGCGTACGGAATCCTGGTCATCGGCTGCACCGGGCTCGCGATTACCATCACCTCCATCTTCCTTCACGAACGCTCGCTGGCCGTGGCCCCCATCTTCGGCGACGTCGCCATATTGGCCGTATTCCTCCTGTTCTCTACAGGATTAAAAGAGGAAATGCGACAGCACGAGGTGGCCAAACAAGCCGTCCTGAAAGAATTTAATAACCTCCAGCAACACCAGAATATCATCCTCGAAAAGAAAGTGGAAGAAAGGACCGAAGAGCTGAAGATATCCAACCGCCGCCTGCAAAAACAGAAGTTCATGCTGGCCGAACGCAACGCCAAGATCGAAACGCTGATCAACGAGCTCAACCATCGCGTAAAAAACAATCTCCAGCTACTGTATAGCCTGCTCAGCCTCCAGCTGCCCATCGTCAAAGACGGCGTATCCCGGGATATCCTGAAAGGGAATATCGGAAAGATCAGAGCGATGATGCTCGTCAACCAGAAACTGTTTAACTTTGAGAGCGGACACAATGTGAGCCTCTGCGAATTCGTCACCGAATTGGCAGTCCATCTTCAGAAGATCTACGACACAAAGGGACAGACCCGTATCCAGCAAAACATCCCAGCCGGCATTCAATTAAGCGATAAACATACTTTGTCCTTTGGCCTCATCCTGTCAGAATTGTTCACGAACACGTTCAAGCACGCGTTCCGCGACCACCCCGGTCCTTGTATACGCGTGGAAGCGCAGACCCTTAGCGACCACCTGTTGCAGTTTGTCTATGCGGACAACGGCAATTGCATCAGCGAACAGGGAAACGAGGAGAAGTTTACCATGGGGATACCCCTCATCAAAGACCTCACCCGGCAGATGAATGGACAGATGACCGTCTCCAAAGACAAAGGGTTAAGCTATTCATTCACCATTCCTGTCTGATCTCATGATAAGAATCCTGATCGTAGAAGACGAAATAATTATTGCCCGCTTCATCGAGCGGCAGCTCCAGTCGAACTTTAATTGCAGCACCCGTATCGCCGTCTCCTCCGCCGAGGCGCGAACCGCCATGGCGGAAATGCTGCCCCACCTCCTGCTCTGCGATATCCACCTGGAAGACGAGCTGACCGGCATCCACCTGGTCAGCGAGCTGCGCCGCCGCTATGCCTTCGAGGTCATCTTCATCACCTCCTACCAGACCAGGGCGATCATCGAACAGGCCGCCGCCGCCAACCCGGCCAACTATTTGATCAAGCCCATCGATGAAATGCAGCTCTTCGCCGGAGTACAGCTGGTGATCAGCCGCATCCAGTCCAATAGCCAGACCGGCAAAGCCTTCCTCCAGCCCAATACCCTGTTCAGCGATACGGAACTCCGTATCCTGCAGCTCATCAGGGAAAAGAAAACGACACAGGAGATAGCAGAGACCCTGCATCTCAGCCGCTATACCATCAAGAACCACCGCCACGCCATCTGCCGAAAGCTCGACCTGCGCGACGAGAACAACGCCCTCCTGAAATGGGTAGCAGAGAACGGGGCGTTCATTAAATAGGCAGCCGGTCAGAGGCAGGGGCCACCGTCGGGATACCCCTATTTGAACAACTCGTCAAAAAACTTCCTCATATCGGACCATGAGGCCGAATCCGCCTTCGCATTATAGGCGATCGGCATATTGAACTTCTTCCCGTTCGCGGTCGATGCCGGATTCGTAAACGCATGAGTAGCGCCGTCATACCCGATGAACGTATAGCTGGCGCCGATAGAATCCATCTGCTTCTTAAACTTCGCCACGTCCTGCGCCGTTACAAACTTGTCGTCATTCCCGTGACAGATCAGCATCTTCGTCCTCATCAGGTCCTTCCGTGCCGGCGTCCCCAGCAGACTTCCGTGAAAGCTCACGATGCCTTTCAGATCGTCACCCAGCCGCGCCGTATTGATCAGCACTCCCCCGCCAAAACAGTATCCGATAGCCCCGATCTTGGACGTATCCACAATATCATAGGTCTTGATCTTCGCAATGGCCGAGTCGATACGGCGCTTGGCCTTCTCGGGATGCATATAAAAAGGTCCGGAAAACTTCGTCGCGCTGTCCGGGGTCTCTGCCACCTTCCCATCCCCATACACGTCGAGGGCCATGGCGACATAACCCAGCTTGGCCAGCTCACGCGCCCGCATCCTGGGATAGTCGTTCAAACCCCACCACTCGGGAATGACCAGCACCGCCGGTCTCCTGCCCTTCACCGAGTCGTTATAAACTACAAATGCACGGAGGTTCGCCGAATCCGAAGGAAAGCTGATCGTCTCCTCCTTCATAGCAGCCAAAGAATCCGCCACCGGAGCCGTAGACTCCTGTTTGGGCGCACCGTTAGTACAAGCAACGAACAGGGAAGCCATCACCAGGCCGCCCAGGACCATCATACCATTTTTCATGTACTAAAAATAACCATCTTTCCCCAAATCCCCTAACGCGGATCTTTGATCACCGTATGATTCTCCACGATATCTACATGATATACCCCCGACTGGACCGTCAGCAGATCGCCGATCTCCTCCAGCTTGTTCGGCGCATTGTCAGCCAGATAATAAGAGGCCTTGATCTGCATGACATACCCAACCAGATCTTCCCTGACGTCCTTCGCCCTCCCCCGGCGCAATAACCCCATCACCATCGACCGCGTACCCGGATCATTCCGGCACTCGACCTCGATATTGACGCTGGCTTCCAGCGAAGCAGAAGACCTCGCAGGCTCCAAAGTCCCGCAGGAACTCAGTAAAATGAACGGAATAAGATATGTGCGGGAGATACGCTTTCCCAAAAAATTGGCGTGTTTCATGTCGCAGTGTTTTTATAAACAGCCTATAAGGCATGCCAAATTATCTGCGCCTGAAAATCACTTCATTACATTTACTGAAAATCGACAACTGTACGTTCGTAGTACGAAGCTGTTCGTATACGGACATTATTTCAATGCAAATGCCACATACAAATCCCCCGATCTCTTATGCAGCTTTCCCCCGCCACACGCAATCACCACATACTCCCTTCCTCCAATAGAATAGACGGACGGCGTAGCAAACCCCGCCGCCGGCAGATCAGCCTCCCACAATAGCTGCCCCGTGCGCTTATTAAAAGCGCGGATCTTCGCATCGCTCGTAGCCGCAATGAACAGCAATCCTCCCGCCGTCACCACCGGTCCCCCATAGTTCTCCGTCCCCGTATGGATCCCCTTAGCCTTGAACTCCGGATAGTCCCCCAGCGTATCCCGCCATGCGATCACCCCCCGGTTGAGATCGATAGCTGTCAGCGTTCCCCAGGGCGGGGCAACCGCCGGGTAGCCCTCCTTCGTCAGAAATTTATTGTATCCTGTTGCCCCATAGGGCAGACGCCAGTAAGGATCCACCGGCTTCCGCTTCGCGTCGACAAATGGCTTCTTCGCCTCCGAAGCACGCTCCAGCACAAAGGCGGCCAACGCCTCTTTCTCTGCCTGGCTCAGCTGCTTGAAAGCCGGCATCATCCGACGCCCGGAAGACACGAGCGACACGAACTGCGTGTCCGAATATGTCGCACCCACCCCGATCAGCGAAGGGAAATTACCCCCACCCTGCCGGCCCGCCCCGTGACAGACCATACAGTTGGTAGCATATAATGTTCTTCCGGCCTCACCGACCGTAGACGCCGCCGTTGGCGGAGCCTTGGCATCGATCATTGTCAGTATCCAGGGCATCTCGTTGGCATTGACATATAACAGGCCGGTCTGCGGATCGAAGGCCGGTCCACCCCATTCCGCCGCCCCGTCAAACCCCGGAAAGATCACGGTGCCCTCCTTCGACGGAGGCGTGAACAGACTCCCCGTCCGATACCCCGCCAGCCGCCGCTGAATGTCGGCAAACGAAGAATCAGATACCAGCTTGTTCAGCCCGGCCGCAGACAACGATTGCCGTGCAAAAACGGGCAAGCCTACACTATACGGCTGTGTCGGAGACAGCTTCTCCCCCGGCAAAGCACCCGTATCGGGGACCCGCCTTTCCTCCACCGGATATAATGGTTGGCCAGTCTTGCGATCCAGCAAAAAGATAAACCCCGTCTTGGTCGTCTGCACCACAGCCTCTACCACCGCCCCATCCTTCTTTATCGTCACCGGTATCGGCGGCGTCGGCGGATCACGGTCCCAAATGTCATGGTGAACTGTCTGAAAATGCCAGATACGCTTGCCCGTATTGGCGTCCAGCGCCAGCATACAGTTGGCGAATAGCCCATTGCCCAAACGCCTTCCACCATAAAAGTCAAAGCTCGCCGAACCAACAGGCGCAAACAACACCCCCTTATCTTCATCCAGGCTGAAACCCGACCAGCTGTTGGCCCCACCGATATGCTTATACGCTTCTTTGTCCTCCCAGCTCTCGTAACCCGGCTCGCCCGGATAAGGGATGGTATGAAATATCCATCGCAGCTTCCCCGTATGTACGTCGTATGCCCTTACATGACCGGGAGCGGCAGCCGCCTCCTCCGCCACGCGACAGCCCACGATGATCATGTCTTTATAGATTATCCCCGGAGTAGTTCCCGTGATATAAAGGTCCTTCACATCCCGGCCCAGGTCATTGTGCAGATCGATCTTTCCTCCTTCACCAAATCCGGCAACAGGCTCCCCCTTCAGCGCATCGATGCAATAGAGCGATGAACCCGCCGAATAGAACAGCCGCTGATCCTCCGGCCCGCCCCGGTAATAGGCTACTCCCCTGCACGCATTGATCGCGATCTTTGGTGTGTCCCCGTTCACCGGCCGCGCAGGATCGAACACCCACCGCTGCTCTCCCGTCCCCGCATTCAGCGCAAACAATCGCAGCCGCGGTGTCACCCCGTACAATACCGAATCGATGACGATGCTGTTCACCTGTATCTGCGAAACGCTGTCCCCATCACGGGTATGATACTCCCATACCGGCTGCAGCTGACCGACATTGCTGGTATCTATCTGCGCCAGAGAAGAGTAATGAATATTGTCCTTGCTGCCCCCATAGACCGCCCAGGAACTATACGGCTCCTGACGCCGGGAGTGACAAGCCAGCAACAACACGACAAAAGAAAGAAGGGAATACCGCGGGGATAACATATGGGCAGCTTTTACCCATGAATATACGAAAATCACACCCCCGGCGGCACCAGCATATGAAAATCGTATTCTTCACTCAACAATAAGATAGGCCCGATCTGCTCAGGCGATGGGTAAACCGGTCCGACATCATTGGGTCCCTTGATACGGATCCCCGCCATACGGACGAACGGATCCAGCGTCCCGGGTGTATACCAGTGCATCACCCGCGCAACCTCACCACCCCTGCTCCGGAGACGATGCGGCACATCCCGTGGAATAAAATAGCTGCATCCCGTACGCAGCACATACACGCTGTCCCCGACAGTCAGCTCCAGCTCGCCCTCGAGCACATAGATACTCTCGTCCTCATTGGCATGCAGATGCAGACCGCTGTCCCCATCCACCCCCATATAGCTCTCCAGCAGCGAAAACTCATTGCCGGTCTCGATCCCCGCCAGATGCAGCACCGTCGGAACCCCAAAGAACATATAGGTGTCCTGCTCCCGCTTGTGAACCGGCCGCTTATAGATCGGCGGCTTCCCGTCGAACGATGCCTCGCCTTCCTGGTAAGGCGGTACAAGGATCAACGATCCAAATTGCTCCGCACACGCACAAAGCTCTACTATCTCCTCTTCCGTCATCCGCGAAGGCTGCTCTGATACAGCCCCCGTCAGCGGTATACCCGCCTCCCGGATCAGACTGCTGAAAACACCCGGCACATCGATCAGCAGCGCCCTGGCCTCCACCATACCTATATTTCGCACGCGGTGCGGCATATTCCTCGGGACAAAAAAACTCTCACCGGGACGCAGCATCGTCCTTCGACCACCTACCGTTATCTCCAGCTCGCCGGCAACCAGGTAAATAGCCTCATCCTCACGTATACGCACATGCAACCCGCTGTCCGCACCAGGCGGCATAAACCCCTCGATCAGGCTCAGCTGATCATCGGCCTGCTCATCTGTGATACAGACAACCATACGGGCGCCTCCAAACAAATAGCTCCTCGGGTTACCTGACATTTTGACCTTCCTTACTGCATTCATACGCTGGTAATTAATGTGCCGAAGATGTGCTTTCCCAAAAATTAGCACATCTTCGGCAAAATGCTAATGTCTGTCCTTTGGACCAGCCCCTTCCAGGGGCTTCGATTGGAAACAACAGTACAAACAAATTGCCAGCCGGGTTCGATAAAAACGACCATTTGCGGATTTATTTGACGAACTGCGGTATTCAGCGATGAATGGCGATAGTGGTCACGACAAACCGCCATCACACCCAATGACCTTTCCCGTCATATATGCATTCTCTGCCAGGAACACGATCACATCGGCAACCTCTTCCGGCCGCGCCACACGCCCCGCAGGAATACCCGAGGTCCACTGGGCAAACACCGCCGGCTTCTGCTCCTCCGGTATAAAATCCCACCAGGCCGTATCCACCAGTCCGGGAGAAATCGCATTGATCCGGATCGTCTTCAGCTCCTGCGCAAGCACCGGCACCATCAGCTCTAACCCGCCGTTGATAGCCGCCAGCCCGGATATACCCGGCCTCTTTAACACCGATGCGCTGCCCGTAATAAAAGTAACACTACCTCCCGCCACCATCGACGGCAACGCTGCCTGCAGCGTCTCCAGCTGAGGCCAGAACTTCTCTGCAAACCCCTCTCTCAGCTCGCCCAGCGACAGCCCGGAAAATTCTCCCATACCCTTTGATCCGCCCACAGCGATCACGAGGTGATCAACGGGACCAAGTTCAGAAAAGAAGGCGTCCAGCGCAACCCGATCCTTGCTGTCTATATGCACGGCCCGGAACCCGTCCTTCTTCGCAGCCACGATTTTTTCCGGATTCCTGCCAGTCACGATCACCTCTGCCCCTTCGGCAGCCAGACGCTTCGCTGCAGCCCATCCAATACCCGACGTACCGCCGGCAATAACGATCTTTTGATGTTGAAAGCTCATAACAATAGAAATTTGATTGATGCCACAAAATTGGCCCAATCCGCCGACGCCCGCATTGACAGCACCCGGCATTCTATTGACTTATTTATACATCTTCCGCCAGTTCAGCGGCGTCTCGTCCGCTGCAGACCTGAAGAAACGGTTGAATGCAGCAGGATCACTAAAATCCATCTGATAAGCTATCTCCGAAACGGAACTATCCGTATACCGCAGCAGCGACTTGGCTTCCTGCACCAGCATCTCGCGGATACAATCGGACGCAGTTCGGCCAGTCGCCTCCTTAACCATCCTGTTCAGGTGATTGGCGCTGACGCCAAGCAATACAGCATAGTCCGCTACCTGGCGCTTATGAAGATAATGGACGGCCACCAGCCGCAGATAACGGCGCACCAGCGAAGGCCCCGCATTTCCCGGACGCAGCCCATCCAGCCCCTGCCGCTCATAGCTGCGCCTCGCCTCCAATAACAACAGATAAAGATACAGCTGCACCGCCTTTACCCTCCCCGTCCGCGACTGCTGCACTTCCTCATCGATCTTCATCACCAGCCCGAGTATCCGCTGCAGCTCGTCTTCCGATATCCGGAACACCGGTGTACCCAAAAGCCCAAGGAATGGGAATTCCCTGGCCAGCGCCACCGCAGGCAGCACGCCCTCCAGAAATTCAGCCTCGAACAATATATAATACCCAAAGGCATCGGAACTGATATTGTCCTTTTGAAATATCTGGTGCGGAATCGTAAAGCTCAACGTACGCGGATGATGCCGGTACTCTTCCAGCCCAATCCACATATCCAGCGTCCCCGTCACCGTGACACTGATACGATAGAACGCCGAACGCAACGGCCCCACCGACCGGATCAGCCCAAAGCTCGAATAGATCTCAAAACCCGGAATGTATTTCGAGCGGTCCATTTCATTGTACCCAAACGAAGAGCCCTCCTGTTTAAGACGATGAACAGAGCGGAAATTTTCAAGACTATAGGTAGGTATATCTGTTTTTCTGGTTGGCATATCCATAAAATTACATTCCTTTTCCATACAGGGGAATAAAAGACAAATTTGTCCTTTATTAAAAATAGCCTTACCTTTACACCATGTCAACACATTCAGATATAGCAGGGTTCGAAGACATAAAAAAGCTCGTCGACCAGTTCTACGATAAAGTCCGAAGGGACGACCTCCTGGGCCCCGTATTCGACGCCCGCATAAAGGACTGGCAGCCCCACCTCAACACCATGTACAACTTCTGGAACATGGCCCTGTTCGCTGAAAGAGGCTATTCCGGACACCCTTTCTCCAAACACGTCGACCTCCCCGTAGACTCCACGCACTTTAATCGCTGGCTGCATCTTTTTATGACGACACTCAACGAGAACTTCGAAGGCCCCGTAGCCGGCGAGGCCATGAAAAAAGCCGGCGCCGTGGCCCGTACCTTCCTCAGCAGGATCACCCAAATACGGGAAACAAACAGCTGATCCTTCCCATCCCGGGACGGCCTGTCCATACCTCTGATACCACAATCCCTTACGAACCACCCGGTTGCGTTTCTGGCAAAGCCTTTGCCATAAAAAGGGCGGTCAACTGAGGTTCTAATCTTCCAATCATTCTCTTCCCGTCCGCTATCCCCCGAAAGATCATGCAATTCCTATGGGCCGTCCAAACCCTAAAACTGGAAACATGTATACTTTCTACGCGCTATTGACTTTTGCTCTTTCTCTGCACCACACTAACCCCAGCTGGGAAAAACAGCAGGATCACATCAACGGTCGCATCGCACGCACTACACTCGACAAGATGCGGCTGACAACCGAATCCCTCGCAGGTTTCCTGCAAGACTCTGCACTTTCGATCGCACAAGAACAATACAGCCCCGTATGGCACGGCGAATACTTCCCCGAAAAGTCGGGCGTCGCGTCTCTGACCCGTTTTGGTCTCTCCTGCAGCTTCTATGGCGCCGACGGCCACAACAAGGCCGACCTCCTGATCATGGCCAACGACATCAGCCCCATGCTCGGCACAATGACGGTCAATAACAAAAACTACTCCACGATCAGAGCAACTACCGCCACCGACGAAACCACCCGGTTCCAGCTGGTGACTACCGACAACGACCACCTTCCTTATACCACCGTCAGCCGTAAGGAGTACTTACAGGAGGCGACCAGCGAGCTCGCCGCAGCAAAACAGGACCTGATCAGCCAGGTAAAAACCCAGGTCCCTATCCGCAGCGCCACCGTTCAGGAAGCCGAAAAGAATAACGCCATCAACGAGATCAACAACACCTTCACCGGCGCCGAACGCGAGGTCCACCTGCGCATATTCCTCAAGAACTACCGCAGCGACGAGGAGTTCCTGAAAATCTCCATCGAAAAGCTCACGGCCTCCATCGACAATACGCTCCACCTCATGGACAGCCTCCTGCACCGCCCCGCCACCGAGCTCGCAAAGCCCGCCATCGTAGCCGGCGAAGCCGCCGACTTCCGCGGATTCGAAGACGGAAAGCCCGGCGCGACCATGCTGATACGCCTCAACCCGGGTTTCATCGACCGCTCGCTCAGCACCGAAAAGCCCCAGTTCTTCCTGGTCTGCTGGAGGTATAACCCCGAAGAGCCCGGCGCCACACAGCTGGACCAGCAGTTCACCCAACAGCTGGACGTCAGCAAGCTCAGAGACTTCCTCGGTCGGTAAGCGGTCCTCCGGCAGCCTAAATACCACTTTTTGGGGATTGTATATGATCGGAATTACTTCTATATTTAAGCAATTCCTTTTTTTATGCCACACCCTCCGCGGACTAGTCGCCGGTTGCTGCTGCTCGCGCCGGCGTTCCTCTTATTTTCCAGCTGCTACAGCTATCGTATTGCCACCCACGCACAGCCCGGCGCCGAGATCAATTCCATCACCGCACACTCCTTCTTCTGGGGACTGGTACAAAACCCAAAAGAGATCACCACCCCCATCTGCGATTCGCTCAACGCCAACGGCGTGGCCCTGGTGCAGGTGAAGAACAACTTCGGCTATTCGCTCATCACCGTGCTTAGCCTTGGCATCTGGTGCCCGATGCGACTCGAGTGGAAATGCAGCAAGCCCTGCCAGGTCACCGGTCATCTTTAACCGATAAACCGCCCGCCATGAAGATCATAAAAACAGGTACTACCAGCTGGGAGAACAAGCATGAGACGTTTACGCAGCAGATAAAAGACCTCTACGAGCTCGGCAACGACCCCATGATCGCCCCCCTGCCTGCCTATATCGATACGACCAAAGGCATTCAAAACCTGATCGCCGACGCCATCGCGACCAAAACCCCCATCCGCGCCCTCGGCTCGGCCTGGTCCTGGACAAAGATCGCCACCGCAGAGGCCGGCATCATGCTCGACACCAAACCGCTGAACATGATGTTCGAGATATCTTCTCAGAGCGTCGACACCGCCTACAAAGGCGATCCCCGAAAACTCTTCCTCGCCCAATGCGGCAACGGCGTATGGGAGCTCAGCCGCTTCCTCCAGCCCCGCTATCTCTCATTAAAAACTTCCGGCGCCAGCAACGGCCAGACCATCGCCGGCCTCACAGCCACCGGCGCACACGGCTCAGCCTTCGACGTAGGCGCCGCCCAGGACTTTGTCACCGGATTGCACGTCATCGTCAGTCCCACAAGACATATCTGGCTGGAACGGGCGTCCAACCCCGTGGTCTCCCCTTCCTTCATCGCCAACCTCCAGACCGAGCTGGTCCGGGACGACGCCATGTTCAATGCAGCCCTGGTCAGCTTTGGCAGCTTTGGCATCATACACGGCATAATGATCGAGACGGAAGACATCTTCCTCCTCGAGACCTATATGTCCCGCATGCCCTGGGACGACAGCCTTCGCCAGATCATGCAGACACTGGATTTCAGCACCGCGACACAGCTGCCCTACGGTACAGAGCGACCCTACCATTTTTCCGTCCAGCTCAACCCCTACGATCTCGACAACGGCGTCTACGTAACGACCATGTATAAAAGGCCCTACCACGCCGGCTACAAGCCCCCCGTCCGCAACTCCGCCGGCCTCGGACCAGGCGACGACGCCCCCTGCTTTATCGGCAAGCTCACGGAGGCCATACCCGCGCTGGTCCCTCCTCTCGTCAACAAGCTGCTCGCCGGCGCGCTCACCCCCTTTACCAAACAGTTCGGCATCCTCAGCGAGATATTCGACAATACGACGCTGCACGGCAAGCTGCTCAGCGCAGCCATTGGCATCCCCATCCAGCAGATCGGAAAGGTCACACAGCTATTGCTCGACCTCAACAAGACCGCCGGGCCATTCTCGGGACTGTTCGCTTATCGCTTTATAAAAAAGTCTCACGCCACCCTGGCCTTCACCCGCTTTGACTATACCTGCGTCCTCGAGCTCGACGCCACTTTCTCCGACGCTACCTACAGCTTCTACACCAGCGCCTGGAAAAAACTCGAAGACGAAGGCATCCCCTTCACCTTCCACTGGGGTAAGGTCAACGAGCTCGACTTCGGGCGCATCAGGAATATGTACGGCGCCGACGCAGACGCCTGGATAGCTGCGCGCAATAAGCTCCTCGATGCAAACACCCGCCAGGTCTTCACCAACGCTACGCTCCAAAAATGGGGACTGGACAAACCAATATGAAGATCGCCCTCTTCCTCCTGCTCCCTACCCTCGCGGCAGCCCAGTCGCCGGACAGCCTCATACAACAGCTGACAGCCATCCACGCGGCCACGACAAAAAGCGCCTTTCCTGTCTCGGAGAGAGCCATGAATATCTATCTCTCCAACAAGATCGGCTACTACCTCTCCGATCCCAACGACCTCACCCTCTACAAGAATTCGGTGCTCGCCGACGCCACCACCGGCCAGGTCGCCGTCAACCATAGCCTCTACCAGCCGAAAGCCCTCGATCAGCGGGTAAAGACCTTTACTACCATCGGCGTAAAAGCCAATGTAAAAGATGTGTTCTACACCCGTTTTGGCTTCTTGGCAAAACAAACCTGGATAACAAAAGGCCGCATCAGCTACACTGCCCCCGCCCAAAAGACAACGATGGACGCGCTGACGGCGGGCATTCTCCAAACGCTAAGCAAAGAGATCAGCGCGAGATCCTCCGCCTTCGAAACATCCGACTCCATCGTCCGCCAACAATTCGACGCAGACCTCCGCGACGAATACAACTATGCCTTTGCCCACCAGCAATCCCAAATGCTCGCCAAACGGCTCTACTATCGCCTGATCACCCTCGACTGGACCAGCCTTAGCTTCTATATCCCGCTGATCACAGAAAACACCCGGGTCGCCCCCACGCCGGTTTCCCCCTTCACTACCCGCCACGGCTATCCCATCCAGCTCGACCTCAGCCATACCCGGCTATGGGAAAGCATTCCCTCTGGCCGTTTTTATCTCACCCTCATGGGCAGCCTGCACCTCAACAACGGCCGCGACGGCTATCAGCTGGATACGACCGCCACCAAAGATTACTATCTCGGCGACTATAGCAATTTCCTGACCCCAACGGTAACAGCCTCGCTCGCCTGGTTTCCCCCAGCCTCCCATGTCGGCTTCAGCCTGCACGCCGAACAGAACTTCGGCCCCTACCACGCACTCAACGGCAGCATCGGCGTCCCCATCGTCCTGATCAACAAAAAGGCGGAACCCGCCTGCAACTTCGAGTTCCAGGTGCGTTTCTTCGACCTCGCGAACACACTGCCTTCAGGCCGCGGACTCCCCGGGAAAACAGCCATCGGCCTCACGGTGGGCGTGCCCTTCAGCAAGATTGCTTTCTAAATCACTTATATTTACTCCATCAAAATATCTGCATGCGAAAATTCCTCCTTTTCCTTGGCCTGTCCACCTGCCTGACCATGTTCGCCCAGGAACCCGTCAAAGTCACCGACCTTTTAAAAATAAGATCCATCGGAGATATAAAGCTCGACAAGGATGGCTCCCGGGCCGTCTACACCGTCACCTCCATCGAGGCTGACACCGATCCCAAAGCCTCCAAATGGGACTATAAATATTCGACACAGATCTGGCTGACCCCCACCGACGGATCGGCCCCACCCCGGCAGCTCACGACAAAGGACAACGCCACCGCGCCCGCCTGGAGTCCCGACGGCCGCCAGCTGGCCTTCGTGCGTTATATCGACAGCAAGCCCCAGATATTCATCCTCTCCTTCGACGGCGGCGAACCAACACAGTTGACCCACTTCCGCTACGGCGCCTCCTCACCCAAATGGTCACCCGACGGAAAAGAGCTACTCTTTGGCGTCCGCATCCCCATGAAAGACCTGATCAAGGACTCGATCCTGAACCCTCACCACCTCGTTCCCGCCTGGCCGTTCGAAAAGCCCGGCCTCAACAACACTGCTGCGTTAAAACCTTCCACCGCCAAGGGCGATCCCGACGGCAGCCCGGAAGAGATTCGTTCCTGGCTCGACAACGATGTCGCCGACAAAAAGGCCAAGGTCGTCAACAAGCTGAACTTCCAGGACGAGACCGAGGTCAGTACGGAGATGTCCTTCCCGCAATGGTTCATCCAGTCCGTGCAGCCCGGCTCCAATCCCGTGGCCGTCACATCCGGATTTTATTCATATAACAGCGTCGACTACACGCCCGATGGCCGCCACCTGCTGATCGCCGCAGAGATCGACTCCAGCGAGCACCCCGACCGGGCCCTCGAAAGCCAGATCTATATCGCAGACCACGACGGCCAGCACTTCCGGCTGCTGCTGGGAGAAAAGGATAAAGTATACAACAGCCCCCGCCTCTCCGCCGATGGCAAGTGGCTGGCCTTCCAGTTCGGATCGACCTCCTTCGTATCGGTTCCGCAGCTGGCAATGGTCGACTTCGACGCGCTCGTCACTAACCCCTCGGCGCCCCGAACCATCGTACCCATCGACCGCAGCACCTCCGGCTATACCTGGAGCCCCGACGACAGCTACCTCTATTTCACCGCCGGCTCCAACGGCGGCGCCCCGCTATACCGTGTATCCCGAACAACCAACAAGCCCGAACAGCTCTCCGACTACAACAGCGGCACGGGTAATTTCGACCTGCGCAACGGTCACCTCGTCTTCTCCCGGACCGAGGTCTCCGACCCCTCCGAGCTATACGCCGCCGACGCCAACGCCAAATCCCCGAAAAAGCTCACCAATAACAACGACTGGATAGCCTCCCGCCGGCTCAGCCTGCCCGAGAAGCACGAGTTCAAAAATGCCATCGGTGCGACGGTCGAATACTGGGTGATGAAGCCCACCGGCTACACTTCCGGTCAGAAATATCCGCTACTGCTCGACATCCACGGCGGCCCCTCTGCCATGTGGGGACCGGGAGAAGCCTCCATGTGGCACGAATTTCAGTACTTCTGCAGCCACGGTTATGGCGTCGTCTACTGCAACCCGCGCGGCTCCGGCGGCTACGGCCTCGACTTCCTGCGCGCCAATGTCGGCGACTGGGGCGATGGACCTACCGGCGACGTCCTCACCGCCCTCGACAAAGCAGTGGCCGAAGGCTGGGCCGATACTTCCAGGCTGGTCGTCAGCGGAGGCAGCTACGCCGGCTACCTCGTAGCCTATATCGTGGGCCATGACCACCGTTTCAAGGCAGCCTGCGCACAGCGGGGCGTCTATGACCTGGCCACCTTCTTCGGCGAAGGGAATGCCTGGCGCCTCGTACCCAACTACTTCGGCGGATACCCCTGGGAACCGAAGGTCAGACAGCTGCTGCAGCACGAATCGCCCATCACCTACGTCGATAAGATCACCACCCCGATGATCATCTTTCATGGAGAGAGCGACCGGCGCACCGGCTTCGTCCAGAGCGAAATGCTTTACCGCAGCCTGAAGGAACTTGGAAGACCCGTAGAATACGTTCGCCATCCCGGAGGCACCCACGAGCTCACCCGAAGCGGCGACCCCCGGCAACGCATAGACCAATTGCTCCGCACTTATGAGTTCTTCCAACGATGGATTGCTCAAAAATAATTCCGTAGCTTTGGAGACAAATCCTATTGAATGAGACGCTGCCTCTATTACCTGTTAACCTTTGTCCTGTTGTCGGGTTGCTCAAAGAACGACAGCCCATCCCCCATCCTGCCTCCCCCCGTTACGATAAAAGATACCGGCAGCCAGCTGTGGTTCAAGACGATCCCGCATTCCGCCAACCAGGTAGGGCTATCCATCCTCTACGACCCCGGCACCGGCCTCGATACCGTCTACCTGCGCAAAGACGGTGTGACCATCGGCGCCTATTCATTCACAAGGGACATACCCACCAATGCATGGTCTGCTCTCATTAGCTACAATTTCCAGGCAGACGCCAGGTACGACTTCATTGTAAAAGCCAAACCCGTCAATAACACCGCCCTACGCTACACGATACCGGGCTACAAGCATATTTATATTGCGCCGTTCACTTACCAGAAACTCCTGACCTTCTCCCAGACCCTGGGACTGGAGAGCATGGACATTACGCCATCTCACAACTATATCTACTTCACCGACGACTCCATCAATACGCTTATCACCAAAAAGCTTTCCCTGAAAGACGGCTCGGTACAGGTCCTGAAGCTACCCGACACCATTTCCCAGCTGAGAATAAGGGCCATCTCCGACGACGAGCTCATCCTCCTGGGCTGGACGAAAAGCCAGCTGGGAAGATACGTACAGGATACCTCCCTGCTTTTCCGCTACAACACGGCGACCGGAAAAAATATATTTCTCGATTACGTCTCCTCCGACTATGGCCGGATATCCCGCGTCGTCGACAACCACCTCATCACTACCAAACCCTATTTCACATCGGCCCACTCTACACTGATCGACCTTAACGATAATTCGACACGAGACCTCGGACTCATCGACTTCCGCTACGTCAACGAGTTCAGCTATGACCACCTCTACTACTACAACCAGCTGGTCAACACCGCTACCGGGGACTTCCGGACCATCGTCCCGGCTGCTGACAGCACTGCCGTACAATACATCGATGACGCAACCGGCTACACCATCACCTCCCGCTATATTTTACACCCCGATTCGGGCTACTTTAGCCGGATAGTGGTCTATTCGGGTAATACCCCTGTCTACCAGGGTGACTATGCCTACAACCGCAGTCCCCAGATCCCCCGGCTGGCGCATATCGCTAACAACCGCCTGCTCTACTATCAGAATTTCGGCTATGACGTCAAATTCAATACGGACGGCTACTACGTGCTGGACCTGAATACCCGCCAGGAACAGCTGGTCCACACTGAAAGCAATATGTACGTCATCTGGGACTTTCAGCTGGACGCCCATACCACCATTTCGATCCGGGCGGACGGCATTTACCGGATAAATACCCCCTAGACTCCTAAAAGGCAAACGACTAATTATCAATCACTTAAAAAACAAGCCTGCATAAGGGCCGCACGGGTATTCAGGTATAAATCCATGGTATACAATTCGATCGTATATTTCTGCGTTTTGATAGATATAAACCATTAATGGCCCTGAAAATGTAAATTTTTACCCGGAGCGGTTACATTCCTTTTTGTAGAACCCACTAATACATGAAAGTCGCGGAAAAATATACCGATACTGAGCTGATATCAGCCATTAGTAGTGGAAAAGACCTTGATCCGGCAATTCACTCCCTTTATCGACAGTTTTCCGAGGCGATCCGCTCTTTCATTATGAGCTATGGCGGCAACGAGCAGGACGCGGACGACGTCTTCCAGGAAACGGTCATCGCCTTTATTGACAGCGTCAAAAAAGGAAAATACCGACAGGAATCCAGCGTCAAAACCTTCCTCGCCTCCGTTGCCAGACATATCTGGTTCAATGACCTGAAGAAAAAAGAACGCGCCGGCATCCGGGAAAAAAAATACGAATCCGCCCGGGATCAGCACGAAAAGGACATTAGCCACCAGATCGGAGACGTCGAACAGCGGCGACAGCTGCGCGAACTGCTGACGCAGCTCGGGGAACCCTGCAACAAGCTGCTGCACCTGTTCTACTACGAAAACCTCCCGATGAAAGAGATAGTCGAACACCTGCCCTATGAGAACGAGCAGGTCGTCCGAAACAAAAAATACAAATGCCTCCAGCAGTTGACCGGTATGATAAAAGCTAACCCGGCGCTCGCCGGACAGCTTAATGAACTTATTAAATAGTAAGCCCATGTCACTACAAAAAACCAACGCGCTGATCGACCACCTCGATAAGGATTTTGCAGGTGCCGATAACCAGGTATCTCCGGAGACCACAGCCGCAACTGCTCGCCTCATCATCGAAGACGAAGAGGCAGCCAAAGAATGGGCTTATTTAAAAGTGGCTGTAGACGCAGTGCAGGAAGCCGGCCTCTACCAGCAGGTGGCATCGGTAAGGCAACAGTGGGAAACACAGGCCGAAACCACTCCCGAAGTGCAGCAGCAGGACCATCCTCCAGCCGAAAACCCTGCCGGCGGCGTAGTCCGCAACATGTACCGCAATATGATGCGCGCAGCTGCCATCATCCTGGTGCTCCTCGCGGGCGGGGCCATCTTCAGATACGTCAGGCTCAGCTCGTCAAGCCTCTATAGCGAATACTATACTTCTTATGAGCTCAACACCAGCCGCGGCGCCGCCGGTCAGGACGCGATAGAACAGGCTTATACGGCCCGCAATTGGAACGAAGTCCTCACCCTCTCGGCCGACGCGAAAACAGGCACCAATAAGACGGAATTCCTGGCCGGCATGGCCGACCTGGAACTAAAGAAGTTCGACGACGCCATCGCACATTTCGAGCAGGTGATCGCCTCCAACACCCACAGCGGACAGGACTATTTTGAGGACGAGGCGGAATACTATCTCGCCATGAGCTGGCTGGCCAAACGCAAGGTCAACGAAGCCATGCCCATTCTCGAAAAGATCAAGGCCAACAAGAGCCATCTTTTCCATGACAAGGTCGAAAAAATGTCCTTTACCGACCTCCGCCTGGTGCAATACAAGGAAAATAAATAAAAAACCTGTCCCCGGGGGTTACATTCTGTTCAGCTTCTTTTACTAATTATATACGAGTTTAGTCCGTATCCTTTGAAAACAATTGTTGATCTTATGCCCCGTTTGAAAAATCCAGACCCGTTCCTGTTTCTTTAAAAAAAGTCGGCGTACCCTGAAAAAACCTAACAAGATTACTTACGCGAAGAAATCGCCGACTTTTTTCTCCTCACTATCACTACCACACCCAATACAACCAACGCTCCCGCTCCTCCCCAGATCCACCAGTTCATAGCCGTATACAAAGGACTCTCATCCCCCATCAATACCAGGTGCGCCCAATAGGCAGGACTCTTATTGATCGCATCCCCCGACAGATAATCCAGCTTCGCCTCCTGCAGCGCCTTCGCCTTGTTCAGTCCCTTCTTCAGATGCGCATAGAAACGTCGGAGGATATACGCCGTAGCCTTGTCATCGGCCTTCCAGAGACTGTTGATCGTGCTGGCGCATCCCGCATAGGCAAAAGCCCGCGAGAGGCTGATCACTCCCTCCTTCCCCGCCAGCTGACCCTGCCCCGTTTCACAGGCGCTGATAATGACCAGCCTCGTGGCGCTGAGATTCAGCCCGTACAGCTCTTCCAGGTAAAGATTGTTGTCATCTTTCGGACCCGCCGCCGGGTAAAAAGCGACAAACGATCCCGCCGTCCTGGTCGGCGAAGAGACCGCATGCGTCGCCAGATGGATGATCGGCCAGTGATTTACCGCCCGGAGGAAATTACTCTTCGTGGCGCCGCTGTCGATATACTGTGCCCCCTGTAATCCCGCGACCTCGTCTCCGCTGGCCGGCAGAACCGCAAAACCCGTCGCTCCCGACCCATGCACAAAAGGAGCAAATGACAATATTCCTGTCCCATCTGCGTCCGTGCCGGGTACCGACAACATCCGGCTGGACCACCGGTAGCTGACCGTCGTCGTCCGCAATACATAGTCGTTATCTCCGCCCCCCGGTAGTGACTCAAACGGTAAATAGTACAGGAACCCATCCGGAACGATGATCCATTCGCTCTTGCCCGGAGCCGCATCCTGCACCGGCTTCACCAGCCGCTGATAGAGCCGTTCACCGACCGCGCCCGGCCTGAACCTATGCCCGTTCTCCGTCACTTTCAGCATGCCCAGCCACTCCTCCACGTCCGCCTGCACCCTGCCGATGGAATCGTCGCTGTTATAGCGGATACCGTTGCGCGTCAGGACCCAGCTGTGCAGGGTACCCGATGCGGCATAATAGCTGACCAGCGCCTGGTTGCCGCTCAGCTGCTGTTGCAATTCCTTCAGCCCCGGCCCCGCATCGTCATATTTCAGTTTGTAATAGGCGTTGTTCTGCTCCAGCTGTTTCTGCAGTCTCGACAGCCTGATCTCGTATTCGCCCCGCTGCCGGTCGATCGTTGCCATCCGGGCGCTGTCCATCCCATCTTCCGACTGGACGTTCAGCCGCGCAATATTGTATTTGAGATTCCGCACTTCTTTCATTGCCTGTTCGTCCGCCCCGGAAAGACCGGTCATAAAGGCGTTCTCCTGGAGGTTGGCGAAGATGACGGTAGCCTTGCTCTTTTCGCTGATCAGGAAGGCCTGCGCCAGCCAGTCGCCATCCGGATGCAGCCGGTGCAGCTGCAGACATACCGCCAGCGCTCCGTCATATACACGGGCGCTCCTCTTCTTCAGGAACAGCTTGGCCTCGTCCGAGTCATAGCTCTTCTCGATATAACGGAGAAGCGACAGGGCTGCATTATACGCCTGCCAGGAGGCCTGCAGCCAGTGCTCTTTCTGATCGCTTCTGTAAAGCAACTCCAGCACTTGCGCTTTTCGCAGCAATGCGTCGAACAACCGGAAATAAGCAAAGGCACCCGTAAAACTGGTGGGGTTCTGCTCGCTCTCCCCCTTCCTCGAAAAATAGCCAATGGCGTGCTGCAACTCGCCAAGCGCAGCACCATACTCATGCTGACCGGCCAGCATATCAGCCCGATATTGATGGTTGATACCGATGTCAAGGGGATTGACCTTACCCTTCGCACTCATCGCGGTAAAACGATCCAAAAACCAGAGACTCGAATCAACCCTGTGCAGCTGCCACTGCGCATAAGCCATTTCGTTCAGCGCCGCAGGCACCTTGTTCACGTCGACCTTCCGGAAGGCGTTCAGCGCGTCGGGATACTGCTCGAGGGCGGTATACGTCCTTCCCATATTCTGGTAGATGAAATTGGTCGAAAGCCGGTAGCCGAGGATCTTCTTGTACAGCGACAGCGCTTCCCCATACTGGCCAAGCCGGTAAAAAGAGGTGGCAATATTCGTCTGAAGGTTGACGGCAGAGATGGTATCCAGCGGCCGTTTGCTTTCCAGCACGCGCAGCGCCCGGTTGAAATAGTTGACCCCCAGCTGGTAGTTGCCGTTGTCATGATAGAGTACGCCTAAAGTATTATATAGCCGAACCTGGCTGTCCTCGTTGCGGAATGCAGCGGGGATCCCGTCCGCCTCCCGGAGGTAATAGACCGCTGAGTCGAAGTTGTTGAGATTGTAGTAGGCCCCTCCGGCAAAGACCATCGCCACAAAAGCCAGCGAATCCTTTGGCGGGTGCAGGTCCATCATCTTCCGGTAGGCCGCTACAGCGCGGGAGTAGTCGCCGTCGCCGTCCAGTAGAATGCCCTTATTCAGCCAGGAGTGAACGAGCACCGTGTCCTTCTCTTTGAAATCCGGGAGTCCCGGCAGCATTCGGATAACGGCGTCATAGTCGGCTATGGCGGCGCTGTCGGTGGCGGGAGTATTATTGGTGAGCCGGAAGTATTGATCGGCGCGGTGGTAGAGAGCGAGGACCCTGGCTACAGGCTGATCCGGATCGGCGAATGGGGTATATCCACAGATCAACGCAGTCAGCAGGAGAAGGATTTTAGGCGCCATGTACCTAAAATTAGTTTATTTCCTGCTCCTTAAAAAAAAGCAGCGGAAGAATCCGCCGCTTTGTATTGCCTATATCCTTATTCTAAACGTCGAACAATAACGATGAGTGGTGGCCGCGGATTGGCCTGATAGCTGATAAGATGACCCGCCAGCAGGTTGTTCAGCTTGTTCACTACCCCGGAAAGAAGGCCGGGATTACCGCTCTGCAACGCCGCTTTGGTATCGTAATAGACCAACTGGACGTCGATATGCTGTGGCGCCAGGTTACTGGGGTCATTTACCTTATAATAGATGGTGGTCGTAACGCTCGATCCGTTGGTCGGCAGCAGGCCGAAAGCGCCGCCTAACCCGAGAAGAGTTCCGTTCAGTGTCTTCTGGAGGTCGATCACACCCGTCTGCTTATTGACCACGACCTTCATATTGGCGGCCGTATTGTTGATGTCGAAAGCGCAACCGTTGCCGCTCGCGCAGGTATTGGTCAGGTAAGGATCAGCCTCGAAATAAGGGATCGCGGTATTCGCCCCGTCGGCCAGCACATAAATGCTATCCGCATACGATGCGCCACCCACGATCAGGGTCGAAAGACAGGTGTCGGTCGTACCGTTCTTCACGTAGCCGATCATATATTTCAGACCGGTCTCGGACTTCGATAGGTTGATCGCGCCCGTGAGGGAGTCGATGGCCATCCCCACAGGCCATGAAAAGAACTTGCCCGCGCCCGGTGTGTTCACCGGGAATACGATATAGTCAGAGCCATTCGTAGGCTCAACATAGATGATAGAGTCGCCGTAGATGGGAGAAAGCGAACAGCTCGGCGCCGGAGCAGCGGCAGCCGTCGTTTGCGGGAAAGGCACCTTCGACGTGTCCGCCGGATTGGGTGCAGCCGTGCGGGTGGTATCGTGCGGCGGAGGCTGAACAGGTGGATTCGACGTTTGTGTCGTCGTGATGGGTTCAGATATATTCTTGCGACAGGCGCAAAACAGGAGTAACAGGATTAAACCAGCCAACGAAAGCTTTTTCATGGATCAGGAGGTTAAGTGTTAATGCTTACAAAATACTATAACTTTTTAAGTGTTCCAAGTCTTGCCATCCCTATTAACGCTAATTGGTCAACTCAACACCCCCGAATGTAACCACTTTTAAAAAGATTTTAGAATAATTGATAATCAGCAAATTACATGAATTTTGTCTTCTCCGGTTACATTTGTATCCTAAGAATTTACCATTATCAGACCTTCACCCTTTAAAAGACAATTTTTATGCCCATTGCAGACGCTATCCACGAAATGGAAGGGAAGATATCCCTCCTGGATAATAAAAAATTTCTCTTTTGCGCCGGCTTCATCGGCCTTTACAACATCACCTTTTTGGCATTTCTCTCCCACCTGATCCTGTGCGCCCGATAGTGGTTCAAAATCTCCTACCTTTGCCGACCACAGCAAGGTAAATATGGAGTACACGAAGACTTACACAGTAAAAGACGAGCACATCGACGTTCAGAATATCATGGACGGGCTATACTATCCTTTCTACATGGAGTACTGCCGTCACGACTATATCCGCGAGGCCCTGGGATTCGACTTCGAAAGGGAGGCGCTGGCCGGCGTCAACATGGTCCTCTCAAAATACACCCTCCAGTTCGTGCGTTCGCTCAAAAAAGGCGACACGTTCCTGGTCACCTGCAGCCCCATGCTCGACAAGAACAATAAGTCGGTCCTGCACTTCCGGCAGACCATCCTGCTGAACAACAAGGTCGTCACAAAGGCTGTCTTCTCCGGCACCTGCGTGAAGGCCGGCGGCGGCCGTCCCTTTCTTCCGGAAAATTTGATGGAGAAGCTGGTGGACGTTCCGTATTGGGATGGGGAGCTCTAGTCCTGCTTCCTGCTTTCCTTACTAATATGTTGGGCGATCTTCTGTGCGTCCAACCCGATCTCCCGTATCTGTCCGGTGGGACTGACCCAATAACCACAAAAGTAGAGTCCATCCTTTCCGAAGAACTGCTGCTGGTCCACCGGCCTTCGCAGATCATCAAACCTTTCTTTATCTATAGCAATTATCTGTGCGTCGTCGCGGTTGTACCCGATACCCGCGACAATCACGTCGAAGGCGGCGCTCTTGCCGTCTTTAAAATGAACTGTTTCTCCTTCGACGCGATCGATGGCTCCGTATATTTTTATATGTCCCTGCCGGATAAGCCTCAGGGTTCCGATGTCCAGCACCGGGGCGGCAGCCTCCCGCTGTATCTGTTCCAGCGGGCCATAGGGTTTCTTCCGGAGTCCGAGGGTCGTGATATCTCCTATGAGCAGGTCGACAAGCGGCTTGCTGATCCTGTCGGCCAGGGAAGGCTTCAGGTGGCGCAGGGCGAGGCTTAGTTCCAGTACGGGTATCCCCAGCACGTCTCTCGGTATAACGTTGACGGGCGAACGAACTGACATCGCGGGCTCCAATCCTTTTTCGCAGAGATCGATCGCGATCTCGCAGGCCGAGTTGCCAAAGCCGACTACCAGTACACGCTGGCCGGTGTAGTCGCTGGCCGTTCGATAGTCCTGGCTGTGCAGTACTTTACCGGTGAAGGTTTCGACGCCATTGATGTTGATTGGTCTGGGGCGGCCATAGGCGCCTGTGGCCATGACCAGGTGTTTGGAAACGAATTGGCCATTGGCAGTAGTTGTGATCCAGTGATCATCTTCTCTCCGGATCGACGTCGCGCGGGTGTTCAGCAAAGGCCGTATGTTGAAGGTCTGCTGATAGTCCTCGAGGTAGTCGATGACCTGTTGCCGGCTTGGGTATCGGGGTATCGATGGTCCAAACTTCTTGTAGGGAAGGTTCGAGTGACGTTTGCTGGTATGCAGGTGGAGTCGTTCGTAGTGGTTGCGCCAGGGCTGTGCGGTCTCGCTTTCCTTTTCGATGAGCGTGTACTCTATCCCTTGTCGTTGCAGGCAGGCGGCCATGGCCAGTCCCGAGATGCTGGCCCCTACGACAAGCGTTTCGGGATGCGTTGCTGGCATGGGGCTAATATAGGCATAACTTGGACGACATATGTACCGTCTATATAAGATGCTGATTGACAATACGCCCCGCCCTGCCTAACGTCCTTTGAGATAATAAAAGCGGCACATATCTGTCTATGTGCCGCCTGTAGCGCGTCGTATCTTTGTGTTGTTAAAACATTCAGACTATGAAACAGCTTATTAAACAGTTATTTTTCGACCGCGAATTGGTAGAGTCGATCAGGGTATCCAACAAGGAGTTTCTCTATATCCAGCTGATGAGCGGGAAGATCACGATGAAGGAATATATCGCCGCTGTCAGGCGCTAAGCTGGCAGTTGCGGCCTCCTCCTCTGTCACATCGAGGCCGTGGGGGCTACTTATCCAAAAACTCTTTCACCAGGGCCACCGTTATCTCCGCCATTCGGCCGCCTTTTACTCCATCTCCGAGCATCGAATCTCCCAGATAGGAACCATGCGTTCCCGGTACGATCACCAGGTCTGCGTTAGGTATCACTTTTGACATGCGCACTGCGTGTTCAGTCGTGTTGACGTCATGATCGGCTGAGAAGACCAGTGTCTTTGCTTTGATGGAGCCCATTTCTTCGTCGGTCCAGTCTTTAAAGGCGATCATCCGCTGCGAGTCCCTCTCGAACATGACCTGCAGGTGTTCCGGGTCGGGGTCGGTCTGCAGATATGCAGCCTTCAGCTGCGGCGGCATCATATCCACCGTGGCGTTTGCAAATCCGTCCCAGAATCCGGCAAACGTTCCGTCCCTGCGATAGAATGCGGAGGCGATCACCAGCCTGTTGACCATCTCCGGGTGTCGGATCCCGATCTCTATCGTGCTATGGCCGCCATTACTAAACCCGAATATATCCGCCTTCGCAATCCCCAGCCACTTCAACAATTCTGCCACATAATCTGCATCCTGCTTAAAAGAGGTCGGCTCCCCAGTGTCCCTCGTCCTTCCATGTGCCGGCATCTCGACGGCGATCACCTGTCTGTCGCTCGCAAACAGTTCCAGCGTAAACCCAAACGTCACCGGTATCGTCGATCCCCCGCCATGGATCAGCACCAGCGGCATCCCTCCTTCTCCATGGATCTCATAATACATCCTCAGTTTCCCCAGCGGCGCATACCCACTCTTGACCTTCCCCCCTTCCCCACTCCCCGTGGTACCCATACCCTCACTTTTCCCTTTGCTCCCACCCTGATTACTTTCAAAAGATAACTGCTTCATTGGTTTCGTATTTAATACCCCAAAGCTAGTACCTATTCCTTCCCCAAAAAACACCCGGTTCAGACAAATAGCGGGTTATTTGCGACACTGTCGTTTACACCCCCTTCCACTACTCTTCAGGCATATCCGGCCCCGTCTCCGCCGGCTTTTCATATTCCACATCCCGGTTTTCGGCGGCCCATATATGCAGGAACCGCCTGATCTTTCGTCTCATCCGCCTGCTCATCCGGGCGTTCCGTCGCCTCCTCCTTCTGGAAGATGAAGTCAGATTATGGTTCATAAATCTATCCAATAGGCGGTAGTGCTCATGTCTGGGAATATGCCGGGGAAGGGCATTCGTCGTTGGGGTCGTGGCAGGACTATTCGTCTTCGTGGCCGTTGCAAGGTCATTGTATCTTTGAAGCAATGGCACCACGTCAAAGGTCGTTTCTGCGCCTCCGCGAAAGTCTGCAACCTCTGCACGCGTCCTGAGCTGGTCATTGCAAAACTGATACAATTTGCTATACGCCAGTATTCTGGCGACGATATGATCATGGCTGGCAGAATAGTCAGGGTCGTCATAGAGGGTGACACTGTCCAGTTCGTTGGGTATCCCCCAGTGGTAAAATTTGTTTCTGTTCTCCGGCAGGAACAACTGTGCATCCAGCCAGGTGCTGTCCCTGATCATGTATCTGGATAAGAAAGAGTGCTCCTGAACATACGACACCAGCATATCTACCTTCCTCTCCCAATACACCTGTAGTTCGATGCCGGCGTCATACTTAGGCCGGTTAGTCCACCAGTTAAAAACCTCCGTGTGATAGATCAGCCTTGCTATGACCTTTGGCTTTAAATACTTGAAGAAAAGTATTTTGTCCGCCCTTTTCTCGATCCCATACGTTTTAAAGTATTCCTTATATGCCGTCAGACAATTTTGCACAACACGGATCGATTCCACCGCCGCCTCTTCAATATTTTCTACACGTTTGTTGATCCAATAGAGTTCGTCTTCCATCAGCAAATAACGGAATTCAAAATATCCGATTTTCATAATTTATAGTTTTTAGAATTAATAATCCAGCGCCCACACTACCCCGCGACAACCGTTTCTCCGCCCGCGCGATCGTCAGCTGCGCGCGATAGTTTCTCTACCTGCCTCAGACAAAAATGAGATAGTCGGCTAAATGCCATGATCCTGGCTGCGATCTCGTCATCGCTATCGGAAAATCGGAGCCCGCCAGAAAAGCTGCCCCCATTCCGGTCGTCCGGAAATTCCCGCGGATCCAACTTTCTATGATTTTCCGGAGCGCCCAATTCGTGAACAAATCTCATTAGATCGCTTTCCCTGGCTTTTGAGAATTCCCTGTAAGTCCCGCAGTACGCATCCATCATCTTTAACTTATCCATCCAATACGCCTTTTGCACCTCCCCGCTGGCCTCTTTCGGCCGATCCTTCCACCAACTAAATAGTTCCATATAATAGATGCGACGTGAACTAAGATCCGGCTTGATCACCTTAAAAAATAGCATTTCCTCGGCCGTCGTCTCAAAATCATGATGGAGCGCATGCTCCTTAATATCCAGCAGGCATTTCTGAATAACCCTTAGCGCTCTCATCACCAGTTCCTCAACACTCCCGGCCTTCTTATGTATTTCGTCAATATCCTGCCTCAACCGCAAAGCGCGGTAGTAATAAAAATTTTTCTTCATAATTCTTTTTTTAATTGGTAAACAAAAAAGACAACAGTCCCCCATCCCGGGTCATCCCCGGAAAAAAAACTACCCATTGGAGTAATTCACTTAAAAATCCTGAAACCCTGATTTGTTGGCTATAGGTCCCCGCCTCGCTTCAATCTCCGGCCACGGCTTGTACGGGAGTCGATATTTCTCCGAAAACAGATACTGGCCATAATCCCAAAAGTGAAATATATTTTTCGGGCAGAGCCGGTATAGTGTGGTATCGCCAAGATTGCGTTTTTTAAATTCTACAAATACTTCCTTACCCAATTGAAAACTTGCTCCTTTGAAATTAACTTCAGCAAAAGTAAATGAACCATCTCTATTACTAAATTGACAATCGTATTTACCATAAAGCCATCGAATGGGGGGAATATTGTTTACAACTACTCCCAAAAACAACCCAAAAAATATTAATAAAATTTTTTTCATGTTCTTTTAATTACATTCCCCATGGCTAATTGGAGCTTTAGTATTATGTGACAAATCTACTTGTATGTTTGACGCCTCGGGATCACCGTTTGTTTTCATTGTTGACAATTTCTCATACAACTTTTGTGGTGAATCGTTAATAGTCACTATTATTGGGGTAGACGACATCCCATTCGCCATTACAATCCCAGACTGCCTTAGGGTATAAGTCTCCATAGTCAATGGCACCGCTCGAGCCGCATTAAAAACATTCATGGCGTAATTCGTACAATTGGATTTATCTAACATGTAAGGCTGAGCACTCAAACTAATTGCCGCCGACCGAATCGCATTAAATTGACTAGAATTGAGGACCATAAATATGCTGGCGTTAATTTCTTGACCTTTGTTATCCTTTATAGCCGACGGAATTGGAGAGAATGGATTCCATGCTGAAGGAGCCGTTTGCGGGTAATACCCAAAAGATTGACTGACACTTAAACCACTTCCTGATTTAGCTACCACTAAGAAGCTATGCCCCGCGTTAATTGCCCCAGAAAAATTCATCGACATATTCGGTTCACTATTAACCGGCAAATCCACACAAAGTTGAATACTATAACTCGCCCCCTCATCCGGCACCAAATCAAAACACTTAAACAACTTCCCAACATCCACCGTAGGTATATTATAAATATACTCCCCCTCCACCTCAATCTCTCCACCCGGTCTCACACCAAGCCTTCCTATCGGCGCAGTCACCGGCGCCACCGGAACATACGTCGTACTCCCCCCTCCTCCTCCAGTCCCCGCCGACCCATCACCACCAGCAGAACCCCCTCCCCCCGGCGCAGCCGACCCACCACCTCCACCACTACCCCCACTGCCGCCCGAGCCCCCACCCGAAGACCCGGAACCCCCATAAACAATCCCCCCGCTCGACACCCCCGCTATCCCATCAAACGTCATATATGGCGTACCCGCCGATCCCTCGCCATACCCAACCACCACAACCTCCGGCAACCAGTCCACATCCGGCGCCGGCAACATCGTCACCGTCTTCCCCTCCACAATAGTCCGCGACACCCCTGGAACACCATGCAATGCTGCAATAACACCATTGGAAATGCCCGAACTCATCACCACCTTCCCCGAGAAAGAACGCGCTTCAATGCTCCCCGAAAGCCCATCAAGACTCAAATGCACTACCCGCCCCTTCAAAACATCCCCCATCGAGTCGACGCGAACCAACAAAAAGTCTTGAGATATCGGCTTCCCCCGATACCCGATCCGCAGAACACCCCGGCCTCCCGTAAACACCCGGTCCGTATCTAACTGACTATACCCGGACGCGCCAAGACTGTCGCGCAAATTAGCCAACACCGACCGCAAATAAATGGAGGTCTCGCCAACCCGCACATCTTTCCTGCAGGAACAAACGAAAATAAGAACAACAGCTGTAATAATTACTCTCTTCATACAATAAGGTTTTATTACAGCTAAATTAGAACCCGACAACCGGTCCGGAAATGATAAATGTCATCATCTTTGAGCAAAAAGTTTCACTTAGCTCGCCCGATGTACTCGTTCTTCACCCTTGAAAAGGTCTCGGGTTCCATATCCAGGTAGGATGCCACGAATTTTTGCGGGACTTGCTGCAGCAGGTCCTCATTGCCCTTATACCATAGCTCAAAACGTTCGCTGTTGCTGCGCATCCGAAGATTGAACAGCTGCATGCTCCAGAAGATCAGGTACTCTATCGTTAACAGCCGTCCCACCCGCTCGAATTCCGGGAAACGGACATAAACATTTTCCAGCTCATTAAAAGAAATGTAGAACACATCCGTATCCACCAACGCCTGGATGATCTCAAAGCTCGGCTGCTGCTTATAATAACTATTCACTGCAACAACCACATTCGGTTCCCGCAATATCCACGCAGTCACCTCCGTCGCGTCCTCATGCCGGTAAAAGCAACGCAGGATCCCCCGCCTGATAAAGTAGATGTGTCGGGAAACATTGCCCTGCTCAAGTAAATAGCTAAGCCTTTTTACAGACTTGCCGCGAACAATGTCCACAAGATGCTGTCGGAGCCCGTCAGAAAATTTAAAACCGGACAGAGACTCGAGATAGTCGATGAGTTCGACGACAGAACCGATCGGTCCCCCGTCAATAGGTAGGATAGGTGTGGCCATAAGGTAAGTTTTTCGATAAATAATACAACTACCAGGCCCCAACCAGCGCTTACTCGCGCCATAATGAATCAATGGAAATTAGCCAATTTCAGCCATTCAAAAATTGAAATAATTAGATCACTAAAAGGAAGCACTTATCCACACCGCAAAAGGCGCCCGCGGTAATTTGAAAATTTATTGATAAATTTAGTTAGCACTACATTAATCAACGGTCATTAACCAAAACACCATCTGCAATGAGAAAATCTTCCCAATCGACAGGACGTGCTCTGCTATTTCTTCTATTCTTCTTCTCTTTCAATCAATTGTATAGCCAGGTCACGACGGCCACACTCAGCGGCTTCATCAGGAACGCCAAAGGCGAACCCCTCGGGGGAGCCACCGTAACCGTCAGCTTCGCCGAAGCAGGGATAAGACTGACCGTAGCGGCGCGTCAGGACGGGCATTTTACCGTTCCCAACCTTCGCGTCGGCGGCCCCTACAGCGTCGTAGCCTCTTACGTCAACCTCGAACCCGCCGGCCCGAATAATATCTTTCTCGAGCTGGGCCAGAACAACTCCGTCGAGATCACCCTCTCCCAAAAAGCGCAGGAGCTGTCCGGAGTCACGGTCACCGCAAACGCCAGGGGCTTCGACAACAAGAAAACAGGAGCCTCTACTAACATCAGCAGCCGCCTCATCCGGGACCTGCCAACTATCGCGCGCAGCGCCGACGACTACCTGCGCCTTACCCCCTCCGCCTCCCCTACTTATAATGGACTGTCCTTCGCCGGACGCAACGGCCAATACAACAACTTCTCGCTCGACGGCGCCGTCTTCAACAACCCCTTCGGCCTCGACGCCCCCACCCCCGGTGGCCAGACCAACGCGCAACCTATATCCCTCGACGCCATCGACCAGATCCAGGTCAATATCGCCCCCTATGACGTCACACAGGCGGGCTTCACCGGCGCCGGCGTCAACACGGTTACAAAATCAGGGACCAATAAATTTTATGGGACGATATTCGGCTTCTACCGCAACGACGCCCTCACCGGCAGCAGCGTCTCGCACAGCAAGCTGGTAGTGCCCTCGCTCAACCACCTGCAGACCGGCTTCGCCTTCGGCGGTCCGCTCATCAAGAACAAGCTCTTCTATTTCGTCAACTTCGAGACCGAACAGCGCAAGGACGAAGCCACCAGCTATGTTGCCCAGACCCCCGATAATATCGGAGCCTCCAATACTTCCCGTGTTCTAAAAACGGACCTCGACGCGGTCAGCTCCATCCTCAAGCAGCGCTTCGGCTACGACACCGGCCCCTATCAGAATTTTACATTCAACCAGAAGAACTACAAGTGGCTGGCCAAGCTGGACTGGAACATCGACAACGTCCACAAGCTGACCTTCATATATAATGGTCTGGACGCAAGCCTCGACAAACCCGCCCACCCCAGCGCCATCGGTCGCCGCGGTCCCGACTACTATACGCTGCAGTTCCGCAACTCCGGCTATAAGATTGTCAACAAGCTCGAATCGTTCAACCTCGAGCTGAAATCAAACTTCAACAGCAAATACGCCAACAAGCTCCGCCTGGTATATACCACCTTCCGCGACCACCGCGAGCCCTTCTCCGCTCCCTTCCCCGTCATCAACATCGACAAAAACGGTCTTCGCTACATCATAGCCGGCCACGAGCCCTTCTCTATCAACAATATCCTTAACCAGGACGCCTTCCAGGTCACAGACAACTTCAACATCTTCCTCAACAAGCATACACTGACGCTAGGCGCTTCATTCGAATCCTTCAAGTTCGCCAACTCCTTCAACCTGACCGGCTATGGACCGGCCATATTCTCGGACGCCGATATCCAAACGTTCAAGGACAGCGTCCCCGTCGGCGGCAACTATGTGTTCGGAGCCTACCCGCTTGACGTCGACGTCAACTACGCCCGCAACGTCGCAAAAGCCGGTCAGTACACCTGGTATTACCTAACGGTCGGACAGATCGGGGCCTATATACAGGATGAATGGTCGATCACCAACCGTTTTCGCCTCACCTATGGCTTGAGGATGGACATACCACAATACTTTAATTCCAGCTACAGGTCTCCCAACCAAAATCCCGACGGCACATACAAAGGGTCTTATGTCACTGGCAGCCCCACCCTCGCCAACAATGATCCGCTGCAGTTATACGACGAGAACGGCAAACAGGTCACTAATGGAGTCGGCAAAGACCTCGATAACACAAAGTTTCCCAAGGCGACACCGCTGTTCTCCCCCAGAGTGGGCTTCAACTTCGACGTCAATGGCGACAAGACCCTGATCATCCGCGGTGGCTCCGGCCTCTTCACGGGTCGCTTCCCCTTCGTCTGGGTCGGCAACCAGATCGGCAACCCGACCTCGGGCTTCTACTGCGTCACCGCCCGCGACTTCAAATGGCCGCAGGTCTGGAGAAGCAATATCGGCGCCGACCTGAAAGCGCCCTGGGGAACGCTCTTCACCGTCGACCTGGCTTATACCAAGGACGTCCATGCGATGATGGTCAGGAACTATCAGCTCGGGACACCGACCGGCACGCTGAACTCGGGCACGGGCGATACACGGGCGGTCTACAAAGCCAGCGACATGGGCAACACTCCCGCCTATGTCTTTACAAACACCAATCTTGGTCATGGCTTTAATGCCACCTTCCAGGCGCAGCAGACCTTCCCCAAAGGCTTCTACGCGATGTTCGGATACAATTATCTGGTGTCCAAAGAAGCCAGCTCCGTATCCGCCGAGATATCCAGCGACGCCTTCGATCGCAACCAGGTCGTCGGCAACGCCAACAAGGCCGTAGTATCTAATTCGTTATACGGCAACACCCACCGTTTCCTGGTGGCCGGCACGAAAAGATTCTCGTACGGGCAGGATAAGGTATGGGGAACGACGATTTCCCTGTTCGGTTCCTGGACCTCGGGCAACCGCTTCTCGTATACTTATAACGGTGACATCAATAACGATGGCTCCACGCTCAACGACCTCCTCTATGTACCCACAGATGTAGAAATAAACGCCATGAGCTTCAAGGGCTTTACGGATGCCAACGGCGTCTTCCAGTCAGCAGCCGCACAGCAGGCCGCCTTCAAGGCCTTCATCGGACAGGATAAATATCTGAGCGGCCGCCGCGGACAGTATACGGAAAAAAACGGTGGACAGACCCCCTGGTTCAGCCAGGTCGATTTGCGTATCCTCCAGGATTATAAGATCAGGATCAGCAAGACCAGCTATCATACCATACAGCTGAGCTTCGATGTCGTCAACCTCGGCAACCTGATCAACAGCAATTGGGGCGTACGGAAATATGCGTCGACTGCCAGCTACTACCAGCCGCTGACGGTCAATTACAACGGCAACAGCCCGCAATATATATTCGATCCTTCGGTGAAAAGTACCTTTATCAGCAGTCCCGAGCTGCCCAGCCGCTGGCAGATGCAGTTTGGACTGAGGTATATTTTCTAGGGCTGGCTCCTCTGTTTGTTGCGAAACAGTCTGTAGGAATAGACGATGGGAATGATCGCAAGAACGAATACACCTCCAAGAAGAACAAAACTTGCACTGGCTACCGGTAATACGATGGTCAGTGCAAGCATTATAAGGCCGCCAAAGAACCATAGTTTTGATCCAAGATGATGCGTCTTACGCCAGTTGTCGTCATCTGATAAGGTCCACGGCGTGCGGATGCCAAAAAAGAAATTCGGCTTGACATTGTTCATATAGTTGCCAAGCACGACAAACACCAGACAGATCAGCGGAAAAACGAACTTATTCAAATTATCGCTGTGCCCTTCGCGGTAGTTACTAATGCTATATACGACCGCTATCCCCGCCGCCGTCATTACCGCTGTGGCAGCCCACGACGCCATCACCATCCCCTTGCCCAGAGGTTTACCCTTTTGCTTAGGGTCGATCTTGTCGGCATTCAGGAGCAACAGGGAAACCCCCACGGACAACGCCGCAAAGAAAAACAATATCGTCGCCACAGTCATCTTGCTGCCCCAGTCATTCGCCACCCCTTGCGCATTGAAATGTATCGGCACCCTGTCCGGCAAACTACTCCATATCAGCAAAAAATAGATCATTGGCACCAGCGCCAGAACGATCTGAAGAAGAATAGGTCTCTTTTTCATATTGATAATAATAATTCATTTTTTCCCCGAAGATGCTCCCAGCTTCATGGCCCAGCTGATCATATCATCCAGCACCGTCGTATTCAGACTGTAGATAATAAACTGCCCATTCTTCTCTGCTCCGATCAGCTGCGCGCGTTTCAGAATCTCAAGGTGATGCGAAATGCTCGGGGCGCTGATGCTGAACTGTTCCGCGATCTCCCCCGCCGTCATCTCCTTCTTCCGAAGCAGCTCCAGTATATCCCTCCGCGTTTGATCGTTTAACGCCTTGAAGACCAGGTTCAACGTCATCATTTAGATATTTAGACAAATGTCTAAATACTTCTCCAAAAATCCAACTCCTTTTCCATGAGCGGTAACCGGCCAACCCCGTCCCAAAAGAGAATCCCCGGTAAAAAAGGGCGATGGCGAATACTTTTTCAAGGATTTGCGCATTTCCATCATCGATCAAATGCATATGGGAGGGGAAGAAAATACTACGCTCAGCTATTTCTATTGCGCATCAGACGTGAGCCATCTGATAGACTAGAAGTTCATTAGTCCGCCTTTATCCGTCGATTCTCCTCGACAGACTTGATCCCCTTGATCTTCAAGTCGACCAGAGACAAAGACCCGCTCGACCCGGAGATCGTCCCCGTGATCCGCATGACCCGCCTCACCTGGATACCCATCTTCGTCAGAGATTGAGCAATCTCCCGGATATTCGGCTTTTGGTTATCCTCTACTCTGGCTATAAAATCCATGTAACAAATATACAATTTTTTAATAATTGAAATATCCCACCCATCTTCTTGTCATGCTGCTGTACCTGTGAGAATTGACATTCATAATTCCTGACGAATAGGTAAGGAAGAAGTTCTGACCCGCGGAGTCGACCGCATAATTAAGCCAATCCGAGCCCTTCCTCATTAAATTCGGGAGTTCTGCTGGATATCGGCCATGCATCGACTTGTAGGAGTCAAGATTTTCAACGAGAGTTTTCAGGAATATTTGTCTCTTTTGCTCCATGGCGTTTCTGTACAGCCTGATGCCTGCAACTGCAATGACAATTGCGGCAATCAAGATTACCAAATATCGAGTGATTTTTCTCATCTCACATACACCAACCCCGCCCCGACATCCACCTTCGGCTGCCCCAGCAATTCCACCCCCTTGATCAATTTCTCCCATATCTCGCCGGCGCCAGCCTTCGGAAACTGCTCCCACAACAATGCCGCAACCCCGGCAACAAACGGTGTCGCCATAGAAGTCCCCGACTCCTCATCATGCCCTCCCCCCATGCTCGCGCTAAGTATATTATCCCCCGGCGCCGCAATATTCACTTCACCGGCCACCCGAACATTACTACGAGCAGCCGCAGTCTTTATCTTCCGCGTCCCTGCGCAGGAATAATTGGCCACCTTCAGCGACTCCGTCAACGCCGCCACCGCCATCACGGAAGGACAATTGGCAGGATGGTTGATCAGGGCCACTATTCCTTCCTCCCGGTCGCTCTCATTCCCCGTAGCGGCTATCAAAAGGCAGTTATTTTCCATTGCCGTCTGCGCTACGTCTTCAAATATCTCGGAAAATCCATCCCCCGGTAGCACGGCCGCACCAAAGGACATGGAAATAACCTGGCATCCATTCTCCAGCGCCCACTCGATGCCCGCCAGGGCCGTTGCATCAGAACCCTCGCCGGCATCATCCAGTATCTTCCCTACATACAGCTGCGCTCCCGAGGCAACCCCATAACGGGGACCGGCCTTACCCTTCCTGCCCCCGCCGGCGATCCCTACACAAAAAGTACCATGCCCCTCCCGGTCCTTGGCCTGTCTGCTCACAAACGATTTCCGATGGATCACCCTGCCCGCAAAATCCGGGTGGGTAAAGTCAAAGCCGGTATCGAGCACCGCCATCTTTACGCCCTTCCCCGTATAAGCGCTATTGCGTACGTTGATTGCCTGGATACCCCAGGTTGCGGTCCCACTATTCTTCAAAGACCGCGCGCCGGCCTGCTTGTACAGGCACCGCTCGGGCTCACTCGACACGAACGGGCTATCCCTCAGCGCCAACAGCTGTTTGACCTTCCCCGCCGCATTTTCATTGATAACAGCCACCCCCAGTCGCTCGAATACGACCCCGTCCGCCTGCTCCAACAACTTCACTATATCTGATCCCGGCTCCTCCAATGAGACCAGCTTCAACGACCTCATCTTAGCCTTCTGTCCGAGAGCAGCCTTACTCCACCCCGGTTTCAGCCGGACCAATAACCTCCCCGTGAACCGCTGCCGTACCTCACCGGCCACAACATCCCCGGCCGCCACAGAGCCAGCCACACGAGCCCCCCCCGCAGCAGTCCCGCGAGCACCCGCCCCCCCGCGTGCAGCCGCAGCCCCGCGGGCCTTCCCTGTCTCAACCTTTACTTTGGAAAAATGACCGGCAGCCGGCTTGGCCCCGGCCCCTACCACAGCAATCCTGGCGGTAGCCGCCTTGCTCGTGGCCTTTATAGAAGACTTCTTCGATGGCATTGGACAAATATACTCCTTCTACGCCACCTGCTGCTTCGAATACCAATCCTTTACTTCGGTTACGATCCTGTCCAGGCTCTGGTCATTCAGCTCCTCCACCCCATTCTCGCTCGCACCATACGCCAGCTGACCATTTTCCACGGGCCGCTTTATCCACTTATAGTAACCGTGATCATTCTTGTTGTCGAACAGCACCAACAGCGCCGGAAACGTAACCCATCGTCGTCGTCTTGACACTCGCATAAAAGAAACCCTTAAATGGATACTCTAAAAGACCAACATGAAAATCAACTGTAGGGAACTTATCTCCCAAAAAAGTCGGATCCAGCAAAAAGCCCCTCGATCCGATGTTCCGGCTTATGATCGTCGCAAATATGCTTTCCCCCCTTTTTCCTATTTTGTTGCTCATCCATAAATTTAAAAACTATTTCGCATATATTATACTGATAGAACCCATCGCCGCTGATCTGCCGCAGGGGTTAATCTTTTGTTATCAGCCGCGAAGCTGCTAAATTCCGGCTATCTTCAAAGTACACTAAACTTATCCTTATGACACAAAAAATTACATCCTCCTGCAGGTTTGCAATTCCCTTTCTCTTGTTCTTCACACTGTCCCTCTCCTCGAGAGCTCAGCTATGGATCAGCTTCGGATCGACCACCGACGCATCCAACTCCTGCTATATCGATGTCAATTTTTCGGTTGCCGATATCGGCACCAATGAGAACTACGTCTTTATCACAAGATCCAACGACGGCGGCTCTACCTTTAATGTCATTGGCACAGTCGCTATCCCTTCCTCCTTTCAGAACTCCGGATCGACCTTCACCAGCTCGTTCCAGGACACAGACCCCTACGGCCCCAACAGCACCCAGTCCGTCTCCGTCGAATACCGGGCCTATATCATCAAGTCGGACGCCGTTAGCCAGAGCTTTTCAACCGTGACGGCTATTAACATCCCATCGTCGAGGAGCAGCTGCAGCGGAATATCCAACCCCTGTGGCGGCAACAGCACTTCCATCTCGGGACCGACGACACTGACCACGGCTTCCGGGCAATATACGGTGACCAGCAACACCCAGGTGAACTGGAGCATAACCGGGTCGAATCCCTCAGGCATCGCAACGCTTTCTTCCTCCCTGCCTAATCCGAACAATCCCAGCAGCTGGCTGACCACGCTCAACGCCACCGGCAACGGCTCCGTCACGATCACCGCCACCTACCCCGACTGCAACTCGTCCGTCAACCTGACCATCACGATCAATGACCCCGCACTATGCGTACCGCCACCGACACCTGGCATTACGATCACCGGCATCGAGCCCTTGCGATTCGGGACGCAAATGGACGTCTCAGTAAGCACTTCAGCACCGCCACCCTATCTCTGGTTCGTCAACGGGGTACAGGTATTTTCCGCATCAACCACAAGCGCAACCATCAATGGCGGCAGCAATTGCAATGTGAGCAACACGCTGAAGGTCCAGGTAAGCAACAGCTGCGGCAGCAGCTCTGCCACCACCCAGTATGTTCGTCCTTGCGGCAATTCTGCTTTTGCAGTATTCCCCAATCCGGCGAAAGGGATGATCACCGTGACCTCGGCAGGCGCCGATGCGACTGCGCAGTCCTCAACCAACGCAGCAACAGCAGCACATCCCATAGCCAATAAGATCTACCAGGTAAAGATCTCGGATAAATACGGAGCGCTCAGAAAGGCCATCAGCTACCCGCGCGGCGAATCGAATATCCAGATCAACCTCAGCAGCCTGCCGCCAGGCAACTATATACTACAGATATTTGACAATTCGACCTGGAATAGTCAGCAGATCATGATAACAAACTAAAAATTCCACACAAAGCCAAAGGCCCCGCTCAACAGGCGGGGCTTTTACATATCAGCTTGATCCCCGCGCCGGACTGCCGACCCAGGGCTGGCAGCCCCCATTGTTAATTTTATTTAACAACCCCGCACCAAACAGAAAAATCCGGTTCATTTTGTATCTTCAGGCATATGAAATTTTCACCGGGTCAACAGGTCATTGTACTGGACACCACCAACAAACCGGCAGGCTCTGCAACAATCGTGGTCTACCACCCCGAAACCCACCAGTATACCGTCCTCTATCAATACCCGGGCAGTCCCGAACCGGAACATATACCCCTCCCCGAATACCGCCTGGTCAGCATGCCCGCGGCTACCTCTCACTAAAACCAACGGCCCCCTTCACTAAAATGTACGAACCATCGCAGTATTTACTACCTTCACAAAAGTAAAAGTGTAAAAAAATGAAACACAGTCTCACAGGTCTGTTGCTGCTGCTGTCAGCATCCGTATTTGCACAACAGACGGTCAACGAAAAATTCCAGAAGATCACGACCATGGACCAGGCGCAACAATATATCGCCGCCAATCCCGCCCTCAAACCCATTATCTTTAACGTAGCTTCCGGCAAAGACTCCACGGTCATCGGCAAACGCCTGCTTCGCCAGAACAAAGGCGATGTCTTCTCCGTCGGCTATGTTACCTATAAAGTTCTCGATGCAACAGAGACCCTCGCTTACCGCGCAAGCTATATCTTCCTCGACGGCTCTACCCTTTCCAATACCCAGATCGACAGCCTGAAGAAGCTGATCACACAAAAGGCCAGCTCCGGCACCCCCTGGGACCAGCTCTCCGATCAATATACCATGGACGGCAATACCACTCACGGTGACACCGGCTGGTTCTTCGGCGAAGAAATGATGCCCAAGGAATTTCAGGACGGCGTCAAGAATCACAAGACCGGCGACATTTTTTTCGTAGACGTCTCCGAACGCAATTGGCACTATATCGTCAAAAAGACCTATGACGACCAGGATAAAAAAGAAATGACCATACTCCGTTCTAACGGACGTTAAACTATCAAACGCAATACACCGGCCGCTTACAACAAATCGGCGCCTCCACATACAAGAGCCTTCCAATATAAAAGAGCCCCCTGAGGGCTCTTTTTTGCACTGTAGCACCGCTGCGGCGAATTCCTGTAATTTTTTTGGCATGAAACGACTCAAACTTATCCTTTCCTCCCTGGCCATCATCATTGCTGTCACAGGTGCCTTCGCCCTCCGCGACCAACAACAATCCTGTTCCAGCCTCCCCCAATACTATTTCGACGGCTCCCGCTATCAGCCTGCCGGACAGCTGGGGGTAGACTATCTCTGCGAGGCTGCTTCCAACAACGATACCTGCACCTTCATCCGGCAGAACGATACATTTATCCCCTGTAACTACGGCGCCCGTGTGTCAGTCGGCCATTAGCAACGAACCTCACCGATATCCCGCCGCCTGCAGCTCGAACAGCTCTGCATAACGCCCCCTCGCCTCCAGCAGCTCTTCATGACTGCCGATCTCGGCGATCTGCCCGTCGTTGATCACGGCTATCCGGTCTGCTATCCGCACGGTCGAGAACCTGTGCGAGATCACGATCCCGATGCGCCCCTTCAGATTCTCCTTCAGCTCTGCAAATATTGCCGCCTCGGCCTCAGGATCAAGCGCCGAAGTCGGCTCATCCAGTATCCAGATATCGGCGTCACGGTACATGATACGCGCCAGCGCCAGCCGTTGCCACTCGCCGCCCGAAAGATCATGACCGCCTTCGAATAGTCTCCCGACCTTCGACTCCAGCCCGTTCGGCATCTTCCGGATCAGCCACTCGCTACGCGAATCTTTCAGCGCCTTGGCTATCCGCCCCTCTTCCACATCCCCGTAGGGCCAGCCCATCACAATATTTTCCTTCACAGAAAGCTCATAGGTCGCATAATCCTGGAACAGCACCCCGATTCGGCTACGCAGGACCTCCGGATCCATATCTCTTATATCGATGCCCCCAACCCTGATCGCGCCCTCCTGTACGTCATAAAACCGGAGCAGCAGCTTCACCAACGTGCTCTTGCCCGCGCCATTCTCACCCACCAGCGCGATCAGCTCACCCTTCCGTATCTTAAGACTAAGGTCCCTGACAGCTGACCCTACCCCTCCCGGATAGGAAAAACCCACCTGATCGAATTCGATGCCGTCGATCGTACCCGCAGGAACGACCTTTGGCCTTTCCGGCACAGACAGCAATGGCCCGATCGCCAGAAAAGAAAAATAGTCATCCAAAAAAGTGGTGTGCTGATCCACCGCCACAAAAGTGCTCGTGATCTGTCCGAGGGTCCCGGATACCGCGGTAAATGCCCCGATCACCAGCACCACCCCTCCCGGGTCGATCAAACCCGCTACCCCCCGATAGGCAACGAACACATAGGCCAGTCCCAGTACGGTCCCGGCCACGATCCCGCTGAGCATGGATATGCGGCTGCCGCTGCGATACATCAGCTCCCGCTGCTTGAAAAGGTCCTCCGATAATTTACGATGCCGCCCGAGCAGATAATCCCCCAGCACAAAGGCCCTGATCTCCTTGATCGTCCTCGACTGGGTGAACATATCGCCGATATACTGCCGCTCCCGCTCTTCGGGCGTCTCCTTGTAAAAGTATTTGTACAGCCTGGACGTAACGCGGCTTTCGATGATGAGAGAGAACAACGAGGCCGACAGCGCAAAGATCACCAGCAGATAGTGCAGGCTCGCCAGCAATCCCGCCATCAATACGATCGTCACGATATTGCCCGATAGCCCCAGGACCGACCAGGTCAGGTCACCCGGCCTCCAGGAGACATCCCGTTTCGCACGCGCCAACCGGTCATACCAGTCCGAATTGTCAAAATGCCCCATGTCGATCTTCGCCGCCTTGGCCAGCAGCCGGCGCTCAGCCTCCAGCTCGACCCGGCGAACATACAGGTTCCGGCCATAGCCGACATAGGCGCCCACCGACCGTTGCACGACGATCGTAACCCAGAGTCCAATGATGATCGGCAACATATCATGAAAAGAAGTGGAATGCAGCCTGGCGTCTGCGATCTTGTTGACAAGCTGCGCGCTCAGATACACGCTGATAGGCGGCATAATGGCATTGAACATCCCAAGCAACGTATACCGGATCAGCAGCCGGGGAGAGGCATGCCAGGCCAGGGCCATCCCAAGCTTCAGGTTCTTTCTGACCCTGTTGATCCGGCCTCCCGCCTTGAATACGCTGGCTTGCATTCCTCCAAGTTAAGAGAAAAAAATCACCTGATCTACGCCAAAACCAATTCCACATCCGTTTCCGCATATCCCACACAGGTAAGCACCAATCCCTCCGCCAGATCCTTCTCCGACAAAACCTCATTGATCGTCATCTTGACCTTCCCGCTGGTACAACGCGCTGCGCAGGTCCCGCACCTACCCCCTTTACAGCTGTAGGGCAATGCGATACCATTGTCCAGCGCCGACTGCAGGATCGTCGACGGCCAGTGCGTCGCAAACCGCATCTCCTTTCCTTCCGTGCGCAAAACCACGCGGCGAGGACTCGTATCCTGCATCAACGGCGGTGGCGGAACATATTCGACGACAAAATTCTCCCGCTTTATCTTCTGGTCCGGAACCCCCAGCAACCTCAACGTAAAAACGGCCATCCGCATAAATCCCGGCGGCCCGCAGAGATAAAAGAACGGCCTCCTGTCACTACCCCATACTTCCATCGATTCCAGCAGTTCCGTCAACAACGCATTATTGAGCCGCGCAACAGACACACCGCTGCTCAACAGACTCAACCACCTGAACCGCTCCGGGAACTCACGAACCAATTTCTCCAATCCGCGGTTAAACAATATGCTGCCCACGTTTCTGTTCTGCGAGATCAGCAAAACCCTCACGGCAGGGCGAAAGAACAACGCCTCCCTGATCAGGCTATACACGGGCGTCATGCCACTGCCGGCAGCCACAAATACATGCGTCCTTTCCACCCCCTCTTCCAGCAGGAACTTCCCCGACGGAGGCAGACAGCTGACTAGATCGCCCACCTTCAAATGATCGATAAGATAACGTGACACCTCTCCATTTACCACCCGTTTGACAGTGACAGACGGCAGCCGGTCGATACCCGGCGTAGAAGAAAATGAATACGACCTACGAAGCTCTCGGCCGTTAAGATCAAGCAAAAAGGTCAGGAACTGCCCCGCCCGGTACTCCAGCACACTCCCGTCAACGGGCTCCAGGACTATAGTGACGGTATCCGTGGCCTCTAAAAAATGCTCCACCACCCGTAGCCGGATTATATTCATCAATGCCATGCAGCTAATGTACACCAAATTCAGTCTTCGGCGGCGGTCCACCCTCTACCCCCAATTCCCGCGTCATCGCCACCATGCGTTCCCCTGAAAAAGAAAGGACCTCACAGCCCTCGAAAACATCCTGGTCACCCGGCTCGACGTGCAAGATCCTGACACCATCAAAAAGGCCATAAAAGAAGGCATCGACCGTTTCAGCGCCATCGACGTCCTGGTCAACAACGCCGGCTATGGACTCGCAGGCCATGCTCCCCTACCTTAGGAAGAGCGGCGGCGTCATCATCAATGTTTCCTCTTTCGGCGGCCTCGTCGCGCTGCCCTTCGGAAGCCTCTATAACAGCAGCAAATTCGCGGTCGAAGGCTTCTCTGAATCCCTTTCCCACGAGCTCGCACCGTTCAATATCGCCAATACACAAAAACCGCCGAACACCTGGCCAGGGCGTCTGCCGAGGACGTTGCCGCCACCATCTTCCGGGCCGCAACAGACGGCACGCCGCAGCTGCGCTATGTGGTAGGCCAGGATGCACAGTTCTATATCGACACCAAACAGAAAAACACCGAGGAAGACTTCGTCAGGATAATGAGGGCCACCTTCACGACGGCAAAAGATTGATCACCACATCCACATTCCCACGGATCGCCTTGGAGTAGGGACAGGTCTCCTCCCCCGCCTTTACCAATGCCATCGCCGTCTCCCGGTCCACGCCCGGTATGCTGATATTGAGCCGGGCCCCAAGAGAATACCCGGAAGGCCCAAACCGTAGATCGACTTCAGCATCGATCGCCATATCCTCCGGCAAGGCGATCCGTCTCTTACGAGCCTCGATCTGCATCGCTGATTCAAAACAGGCGGACCATCCGGCCGCAAACAGCTGCTCGGGATTGGTGCCCTTGCCCTCCGTTCCGGGTGTCGAGAGCTGAATATCCAGGTGGCCATCCGAGCTGCGGGCTGCCCCATGCTCCCGTCCACCAGTCGTCCGTGTCTTTGCTGTGTACAGCAATTTGTCTGTCATGGTTTCCATTTTCTTATAGATTGTTAGGATGAAAAATCTGCCCCGATAGTAGTCTCCTTCCATTTCTCCAGCTCAGCTGACCTCCGCAAACCGTAGTTTTATTCGTTCACATCGCTGATCATCTTATTTACGATCAGCCATTTCCCATCCAGCTTGTGGAAAGAAAGAAATTCCCGGTAGTTGAAATCGTACATCTTCACTTTCAGCTCAGCAACGGCGATGGAATTCACAACACGGATATCCAGGATCTCCCCCTTAAAAGGCTTTCCCGAATCCTTGACGCTCTGACGATGCTCCACACCGTCGAGATACTGGTCCAGGGTCTTGGCATAAGGCTGCCCCTTGACATCTCCAAAAAGCAGGGTACCGGGATGATAGATCTTGCGAAGTTTTACCACATCTCCTACATAGACGCCCGGAAAGTATTCGTTCTCCAATACCTGGGAGATAGCCAGTGAGTCCTGTTGTTGCATTTCCATGATCTTGTTGTTTTGGGCCCTGATGCCCCACCACTGGCAGGACATCAGGGTAATTAATAATAGAGCTTTCATCTTAGTTAAGGTTATGATCGTCTGCTTTTTCATGCGACGGCCTTTGCAGTTACTGTAACATCCAAATTAAAATCGTTGAAAATAAGCGTGTCTCCGAGATCCTTAAAGAAATTCCCACTACGGAACTTCATCTCATAATCGGTACGATCCACTACGATCTTCCCGGTCGCCTTCAGCGTATTCCCATCAACGCTCACATTGGCATCGAACCCGACTGGCTTCGTTATCCCCTTGATGGTAAGATCACCCTCGACATGATTCCCTAACACCTCCCTGATCTCAAAAACTGCCTCCGGATACCTGGTCGACGAAAAGAAATCGTCCGAAGCCAGGTGCCCCGCAAACTGCGCATTGGTTGCAGGATCGGTGATGTCCAATATCTTGATGGAGGTAGTGTCGATCGTGAATCTGCCACCCGTAAGCTGACCATCGGTCAGAACGAGCTCACCCTGTTTGAGCGCGATAGTTCCATTATGTGCACCGGTTACTTTGCGGCCCACCCAATCGATATTGCTCTGAGCAACTACAATATCAAATTTCTGCTGTTTCATATTGTTTGTTTTTTGATAGCACAAAGTAACAACGGATTCCCGGCGTGATTGCGTGACCTACATCACAATCCACCCGATCCCCAAAAACCAGATATAAATACCTGTTTTTAAAAACCCATACTTCTCCTCTTTTCCAGGCCCCTCCCCATCCCCACCTTTACCAAACAAAAAACTTTAATCAAATGGAAACGTTATCAAAACCATTGACCAGGCCGATCGGACGCCGCGTCATGATCGCCCCCAACCGCTATGCCATGTATACCAGGCCATCGGGCAAAATACCCCACCCCAGAACCCGGCTCGGTACGCTCGCCCACCAGCTAAGCCAGCAAACGACCATTACCGTCCTCAGCATCGCAGCCACCTCCGGCTACGTATACGCCCTGACCCAGGCCTCCGCGCCCCCTATCCAGTTCACCACCGTCCCACCCGGCATGAATTCATCCGTTGCCCAATTACAGCAGGCCTACAGCAATTTCCTCACACAGTTCGCCTTATTCCAGGGCCAGGCCGGCGCATGGATCAATACACAGCAGGGCACCGGCACTCCCAGCATTTTCTCGCAGCTGGTTTCCGTGCCTAATACGCTCAACGACATCAACGGCACCGTCACGAGCAATTTCACCCTCCTGAATACCTACAAGATCGGCTCACCGCAGTACGAACAAACGCTCCAAAACCAGGAGACCCTCATCGGCGCCACACAACCCGCCATCACCAGCCTGATCCAGGCCATGACTACCCTGGGCACCAACCTGGAAAATGCGGCCTCCACGCTCGTCGCCTCTACGCAAACCGGCACCCTCAGTCAGCTGCTGACCGCCTATGCTGCAGATATCCAAACGCTCCAGAACGACATTAGCAGCTGTAACAACCAGATCAGTGCGGACAACGCCAAGATCATCGGCCTGGGCTTCGCCGCCGCTGCGTCTATCGCCGTAGGAATACTGGGACTGATAAACATCTGGAACCCACTCGGCTGGATCATGCTGGGCGGAGGAGCCACAGGCGCCGCCTTCGCGATCATGGAGATCGGTGCGCTGCAAGTCGAGATCGCCGCCCTCAAGAACAAGATACAATCGGACACCAGCTATCAGAACCAGGACCAGGCGGCAGCATCCCTGGTGGCCGCATTCAGCAACCAGCTCCAGGGCTTTGCATCCATGAACCAGGCAGCCCAGCAAGAGCTTACCACGCTGGAAGCGCTCTACAACACGCTCAGTACCGATATTACTGCAGCCCTTGCCGACCTCGACGACAACGAGCTCGGGCTTGCCCAGCAGGAATGGAACACCATTCTCCAGACAAGTCAGTTCCTGGAGAACCTGACCGCCTATATCTGGCCCAACCCGATCATGCTGAGCTCCCCCTCCACCTTTGCCGCCATCGGCAACGACCTCTACTGCCTCTCCCTCTCCGGAGAGCTGTACCACTATTCAGGCGGCGCATGGACCGACATGGGCACTACCGCCCTCAGCATCGCCGGCTTCGGCGGCTCCCTGGTCGCCATCGATGGAGCCCCCATCAACGGCACCGCTGTCAGCAGAAACCCAACGGCTTCGACCTATTTCGTCAAAGTCTACAATACCTCCACCAAAACATGGAGCACCATATCCACCTTTCCGGCCGCTGCCATAGCAGTAGGTGACGGCGGCATCTTCGCCATCAACCAGCTCACCAGCGACCGCCAGGTATACCAGTATTCCGGAACAGGGACCAGCTGGACAAAGCTGGCGGCACTGCCCGGCCCCGACGCCGCCGCACAGATCGCCGTCTCTTCCGGCTATGTTCTTGCCCTTTCCAACAACAGCCAGCAGGTCTGGTACTACGACGCCTCCTCCAGCTGCTGGGGAAGCCTCTCGCCGTTCACCTGCGCCAAAATCCTGGGCAACGGCAGCATGCTCGCAGTACTCGGCACCGACAACACGGAATACCTGTATAAGAACTCTTCCCAGCCGACGACCATGGGTACCGGAATGATACAGGTGGCACAGCTCACCACGGGCGACCAGTACGGTATTGATTCCAGCCTCAACCTTTGGCTCAATGAGTTCGGCAATCCGATCACCCATACCCAGCTCGCTACCAATGTCACTACCGTGATCGCCAGCGATACCAACGCCGTATACTACACCGACAACCTCGGCAACCTGTACTCGCTCAGCGCATCCGGCCAGTCCATAAAGCTGCCCGCCATGCCATAGTATACCATTATCAAAACAAACAACAATGAAACATTCATTCAAAAAGGCCGCCCAGGCGGCCTTAACCACTACCCCGCTTCCAGTCCTCGACATCCTCAATAATATTATTACGATCACCAACTACCTCAGCGCGGTCCAGTCCGCCTCGCTACCTTCCGTCATCACGAGCGACCCGACCTACGCAACGCTCGCAACCGAATACACCGACTGGCAGTATCTCCTATGGGAACAATACTTCGAAGGGCTCGTCAACGGCAATATCCTGGCTCAGGCACAGGAGATCAACAACCTGATCACCGACAAGATCACCGACCAGAACGTCTTCATGGCAGTCACAACCCCTAAACCCGCAACCACCCCAAGCGTCCTTCTCAGCTGCGACGAGGTCGCCAGCCGCATCAGCGACGGCCTGCCCTATGTCAGCCAGCTGCAGACCATCGCCGACTCGATCAAAAATGCCGACCAGCAAAAGATCGATGAGCTCAACAAGATCATCGACCAGCTCAACAAAGAGTTCGACGACATGGAGCAGCAACTGACCGACGACGCCATCGACAACAGCAAAACAGTCGTGGTGACCGTCATCAACGTCGGCGTCGCCGTAGCTACAGAAGAAGACCCCATCTCCCCTCTGGTGGAAGGCGTCGCCCAGGTCGGCACCGATATTATTAAAGAATTGTTGCTGTCAAGCCAGATAAATGCCGTACTTTCCCAACTGGAGGACGCCTGGAACCAACTGGACCAGGTCACCATCCAGCTCGCCCAGATCAACCTGATCATCAACCGGCTGAACCAGATCGTCTCGGAGACATCGGAGACCGTCACTGCCCTTAACAACATCGTCAACGACTGGCAGACCATCTGCGACACCATCAACGAACCCTCCGGCGACTGGGCCACCACCGGTCTCCCGCAGGTCACGGAATGGGCGGACCGGATGAGCCGCGTCAGCTTCTACACCAACATTACCCAAACTGTAAATTAACCGCAGTGAACACAACTACCTTAAATTCAAAAATGAAACCCCTCACCTTCGTAGTCGCTATCGGCATGCTCGTAGCCGCAGGATGCAGCTCCGCATCGTCGGAACACCCGATACAGCATGACGCCGACCCCGTTACGCACGTCCTCTACCCGCTGGACTCCGCCCAGATAGACATCAACCGCCTCGACACCCTCAGCAGACGCTATCTGGGAAGCGCAACCTCTCCGATCAGGGCGTATACGATCCGCGCGATCGACCTGCTCGGCGCCCTCGGCATGAATCCGGCGCTCGAGGATTCCGCCAAATACAAGCACATCCGCGTGTACCTGGCCTACCGGCAGAACAAGGGCTTCAAGCTATTCCTCGTCCCAGTGGACAGCGCTTACATCAATGGCAAAGACACGGCCAATTGGAGAGGAGGCTACGACATCTTCCTGAACAGCCAGGGAAAATGCATTCCCCGCAAAAAAGGCCCAACTACCAGCGTAGAGACCCCCTACGTACTGGACCTCAACGCCCCGTGCCCGGCCACCTGCGCCGAAGGTTCACCCATGACGCAATAAGCCATCAGAAACAAGCCCTTCTATGAACTTCGCGCAGATAGTGATCATCGTTTCGCACCTACCAATCCTGCTGGCAGTGATCTACACTGCCAGCATTTATAACCAGCTGAATCACGAACTAAAGGTCTTCTCCTGGTTCATCTTCTTTTCCGGCCTCATCCAGTTCGTATCCCTGGCCTTCTGGTTCGCACACAGGAACAACATGCCCTTACTGCACCTCTATGTGGCAGGCAGCTTCCTGCTGATAACCTGGTTCTACGGCGCCCTGCTCAGGGGCTTTATCAACAAAAAGGTCCTCTGGTCGGTCGCCCTGGCTTTTCTGGTCTTTACCACGATAAATTCAATCTTTATCCAGCCCGTCAATACCTTCAACTCCTACGCCCTGACCATCGAGTCCGTGCTCATCCTCATCCTGTCCCTGTTCACGTTCACCTTCTTCCTGAATAACATCGTAAAAGAGACCAGAAGACGCGACATCAAAAGCCTCACCTGGATCAACTCAGGCCTATTCGCCTACTACTCCTCCGACCTGCTGATATTCTACTTCGGCGCAGTAATAACGCAGACCCTCTCCACAAGTCTCAACCAGTATACCTGGGTCTTTCACTCCTTTTTCTCTATTGTAATGTATACCTGTTTTATCATTGGCCTATGGCGACGATCAAAGACATAAACTTCCTCTACACGATAGCACCCCTTGCCGTTATCATTTTTATCATCGGCCTTGGCGTCCTGTTACTCAACCAACACTTCCAGAAGAATCTGGCCGACCAGCGACTCCGTCAGGAAGCCCTGAAGAATCTGCACAAAGGTGACCTGCTAAGAACAAGCATCCACGTACAGGAAGAAGAAAGAAAAAGGATCGCCCAGGACCTCCACGACGAACTCGGCTCCATCCTCTCCATTATGCGCATGCAGCTGATCCTGCTCGAACAAAAGCACTCCGCCCTGCAGCCTACCCGCGACCTGTCCGAAAAGGCGATGGCGGCCATCCGAAGCATCAGCCACCAGCTGATGCCGCCGCAGCTGGAAGCCTTCGGCCTTATAAAGACGCTGGAATCCGTCACCACCCAGATCAACAACACCGGCGAAATATCCATCCAATTGACAGGCACCTCCCCCACGCCGGACCTCCCCTGGATCATCAACCTGGTATTATACCGGATCATAATGGAGCTGATCAACAACACGATCAAACACGCCGGCGCAAAGCAGATCATTATTAACCTTACCCTGAACCGCGACAACATCACCTGCTGCTACTCCGACGACGGAAAAGGGCTTCCCGGCAACAACGCCAGCATAGGACTGGGACTCAAAGGCATCGAAGGACGAGTAAGCGCCCTGGAAGGAACCCTCGAAATGGGCAACGGCCCCACCGGCGGATTCTTCGCAACTATCGAACTCCCGATCATCCAACAACAACATGCAAAATAAAATACACATCGGACTCGTAGAAGACCAGTTCCTGTTCAGAGAAGGAATGAAGGCCATCATAAGCACCTGGTCCGACATCGAAGTCGTATTCGAATCCGCCGACGGATATTCTGTCATCGACCTGCTGAAAAAAAGCGCCATCATACCCAACGTCATGCTCGTCGACCTTTCCCTTCCCCCCGATGGAAAAAAAGAGTTCAGTGGACTGCACGTCACCAGCGCGCTCATCGACGCCTACCCGGAAATGAAGATCCTGATCCTCTCCGTCCACGAAGACGAGAATTTTATCAACCAGCTGATCGAATGCGGCGCCCATGGCTATCTCGTAAAAGACTCCAACCCCCAGGAAGTCTACGACGCCATCGTCGCCTCCTACACCAAAGGGTCCTATATCAACGAACGCACGCTGAAAGCCATCCAGAAAGGAATGAACAGGAAACTTAAGCCCAAAAGACCAGGTGTACCGATCACCAGGAGAGAAGAAGAGATACTGCAGCTGATCTGCCAGCAGCGCACCGCAGAAGAGATCGCCGAAAAGCTCTTCATCAGCGTGAAGACCGTCAACGGCCACCGCAACAATCTGCTCCAAAAAACAGGCTCCCGCAACGTCACCGGCCTGGTGCTGTATGCAATCCGCAACAATATCGTCTCACTGACCTAGCCACATCCAACTAGTTGGAGCAACACATACACGCTAACGCTTAAAACCTTTCACCGGTCAGGCTTGCGCCTATCTTTGTGAGCGTAACTCGTGAACTAAATATAGTTTACACACCCTAAAATCCTGTCTCGTGATGAAAAACTATACTCATTTATTCCCATTGGTGATGGCTCTGGTTTTTTTACATTCGGTAGCAAGATCACAGACCTGTCCGTCTGGCAACACTTCTATCAACGCCTATACGAACACCTACTATCCCGGCACCCAGGCAACCGTGGCTGCAGGCGCCACGAGCATCACCGTGGGCGCGTCCGCATATGGGTCCACCCCCATCAGCCAATACGATATCGTCCTGATCATCCAGATGCAGGGCGCACAGATCAATTCTACCAACACGGCCAACTATGGCGCCGGGACAGGGACGGGCAGCGGATACCTGAATAATGCCCAGCTGATGGCCGGACGAATGGAATACGCCGTGGCCGCCAACAACGTTGCCCTGGCCGGAGGAACGCTAACCCTCCAGACCGGACTTACCAATAGTTATAAGAACGCCAACTTTGGGACCGACGGCCAGTACCGTTACCAGATCATCCGGGTGCCGTTATACTACAACTTAACGTTAAACGCCGACATCCTGCCGCCAATATGGAATGGTGCAGCAGGCGGCGTCATCGCCCTCTATGTCTCCAATATCCTGAACATGAACGGACATAACATCGACGCCTCCTCGGCGGGCTTCCGGGGCGGAGGTGGGGTGGCCATTTCCAGCGCAGGGTCGACAGGCTCGAACAACGATTACGTGGAAATATCATCGGCCACTGCCGGTAAATCCGGCGGATCAAAGGGCGAAGGCATTGCGGGCACGCCGCTCAACCTGTATGCGCTCAACGCCACCTTGCTGATATCCACGGGCGTCGAAGGCTACCCCAACGGCACCTATGACAGAGGCGCACCGGGAAATGCAGGCGGCGGCGCCACTGACGGTCAACCCTCGAGCAATAGCAACAACGCCGGCGGCGGCGGTGGCGGCAACGGAGGCGCGGGCGGGATTGGCGGCGACAGCTGGAACTCCCAACTCGCCGTAGGCGGAAAACCCGGCGCCCAATTCGCACAGCAGTCCACAACCCGGCTGGTGATGGGAGGAGGCGGCGGCGCCGGAAGCACCGACGGCGGCACGGGTAACCCTGGCTCGGGCTTAGCCAGCAGCGGCGCACCGGGCGGCGGCATCGTAATGATCACCGCCAGCTCGATAACGGGCGTTGGCAGCGTCCTGGCCAACGGGGCCCCACCCAATGGCACCATCCTCAACGACGGCAGCGGTGGCGGCGGCGGTGGCGGCAGCGTGCTCATCGTTACAGGAACAGCATCCCCCACACTAACCGTCCAGGCCAAGGGCAGCGACGGGGCGAGCAATACCGGCAATGGGGCAAAACACGGACCCGGTGGCGGTGGTGGTGGCGGCATCGTCTACAGCAACAAGGCCCTGGGCTCAGTCTCCGTCGCAGGCGGCGCAGCAGGCAACACGACAACATTGACCACCCCAACCAACTTTGGCGCCGCTGCCGGATCCGCAGGCATATCCTCTCAGTCCGTAACGACATTCCCCACACCACCCGTCATCTGCAACGGCCTGCTCGCGATAGAGTCGATCTCTGCCACGGCCAGCAGCGACAACGGTACTATCGATATCGTCTGGCAGACCATATCCCAGACAACCGCCTTGCAATACGACGTGGAAAGAAGTCCCGACAATGCGAACTTTTCCACAATTGCAACAATCATCCCACAAACAGACAACAACGAGTATCACTATAAAGATGCCACCAGCAATGTGTCAAATACACGCTATTATCGCATCCGGGAAAAGGACATCAACGATACCTGGCTGTATAGCAACGTCGTCGCAATAAGACCCACCTTATCCTTCTCTCAGCCAATGATCACACCAAATCCCGCTTCCTCATCCGCTACCCTTCGTTTTGCCAGCGACCGCAGCTCGGTCGTATCTATCCGCCTGATCGACGTCACCGGCGCCCCCGTCTGGAACAGCCAATTCAGGGCATCGGAAGGCTCGAACACAGTATCCATTGACCAGCTGCAGCACCTGCCAACAGGCATGTATATCCTGCAATTGAACGATGGTGAAAAGGTTTCGGCAATGAAAATGTTTATCCGTCACTAGTACATTTAAAAAAAATTGTTGACCTTTATTCCACTTAGCCTTAGACCATGTCCTGTCGTGCAAGACTTTTTATCCCATTCTTCTTTTGCCTGCTCCAATTTAGCGCGGCTATAGGACAGTCCGCCGTCCCTGACTATAGCATTGTCAACTACACCAGCGACAACGCCCTCCCCCAGAACAGCGTCAAAGACATGGCCTTCGACAAGAATGGCTTTCTCTGGCTGGCAACCGAACTGGGCATGGTCCGCTTTGACGGCAGGAATTTCAGGGAATACAACACGGCCAACACCCCCGCCATGCAAGATGACAGGTGTGCCCTGAGTTTTCCGCAGCACTCCTCCGGGAAATTGGTCATTGAGCCAATGATCACCAACCACCGGATGCTGACCATAACCGGAGACTATCAGCTGATAGCCGACAGCACTATTCCCTTCACTCCCTATAAGAGTCACGCGCCGAACAACCACCTGTTCACCTACGACAACCTTTATAATAAATGGGCGGCCAGGGACACCGGGGCCTTCGGAGGACTGTTCAAAATGCTTGGTATCAACACCGACCTGATCACAGTCAACGAAAAACAGGCCTACGTCAGAAAAGACCTGAACATCTACTATCTCGACGAAAATACCACCGACGTCCGCCTTCTTCCCGAAGCCTCAGGTCACCCTCCAAAGATCCAGTTCATGGTAGGAGACGTCTTTATATATGTCGATAAGAACGATCGCCTCTATGCCTATAAAGGAGGACTCTTCCAAAAGATCAGCGGCAGCCCCCGGCTGATGAAGCTGCTGGGTCTGACAGGCGCTACCGGTCCATATCCTATACAGGCGGCCCTGAAAGCCATAAGGGACACCCACCACTCCTTCCTGGTTCAAAAAGGAGATATCCTGATGCTGAACCTATCCAACAACGTGCTCGATTACGATACGCTGGCTGCCAATACTCCGGTCAGGAATGTCGATTGCCTGATCTACGATCAGCAATGCAAAACCATCTATGTCGGCACAGCGACCAGCGGGCTATATATTCTTAAAGAACAGGAGTTCAAAAGGCTCTGTTTTGCGAGTGACAACTATATCATCAATAGCCTGTACGCCCAGGTAGAATTGTCGGGCGACAAAATGCTGACATCTTCAGGCGTGCTGAGCCGCCAGGGCAAAATAAACATTCCTTCCCCCGGGATCTACGATCGCCCGGCCTTTCTGCGGTCCTCCGATGGACATATCTGGTATTCTTCCTACGGCAAGCTCCTAAGGACCGACAACGGCCTGCACAACGTCGACACCATCACCACCCTGGGCGATATCACCTACATGGGCGTCTGGATCACCTCCATTGTAGAAACCGACAATAAAGACATCCTGTGCAGCACGCACACCAAACTATTTCGCGTAAGGGGAAAGATCGCGACCCTTCTCCTCGATGCCAGTCCGCTGCTGAAGAACGCACAAATAATGGTCATCCGGTCTATGTCTCCGGAATGTCTCTGGGTCGGCACCAGCACCGGGTTATATTCGTACGACCTTCGGCACGGTACGTTTCGCCTCGTGCCCGGAATGGAGACCGCTACCGTCAGGGTCGTCTACAAGGCAAAGGACGGTAGTATCTGGGTAGGCACTTATGGGCAGGGTTTCTATAAGTACGATAAGGGTCGTTTTCTCAAAATGCCCATGGACCCGAACAACAACCTGGCCACCGTCCATTGTTTTATGGAAGACAGGCGGGGATATTTCTGGCTGCCTACCAATAAAGGGCTCTTCCGGGTGCAGAAGACAGACCTGGACGCCTTCGCCTCAGGTGGCAAAGACCTGGTTTATTACTATTATTTCGACAAGTCCTCGGGCTTTGCTACCAACGAGTTCAACGGCGGTTGTACGCCATGCGGCATTGTCACCAGCGACGGCCGGTTCTCGCTGCCCTCCCTCGACGGCATCATACAGTTCGATCCGGACAGCATAACCATCGTGGCCCCTGTTCATCCTGTCTTTATCGATCGCCTTACGACGAACAACAGAAAAATTTCGTCCAGCGATTACTTTGAGCTCGACCAGGGCGCCGCCCCGCTGGTCTTTTCCATCTCCTCCCCCTACTATGGCAACCCTGCCAATCTGCACCTGGAATATAGCATACAACAGCTGGATAATAAATGGCACGCCCTCCACAGCGATGGCCGTCTCACACTGACGGGACTTAGAAAAGGTCCATATACCCTCGTCATCCGAAAACAGGAAGGATATTCGCGCTACAGCTACAACACGGTAAAATGGGCTATACTCCCCTACTGGTACGAGACGATAGCATTCCGGCTCATTACTGCCCTGCTGCTCATAAGCATCCTCCCCGTGATCTTCTGGATGCGCTACAAACGCCAGGTAAAAAGAGCAAAAGAGCTCGAAGAAAAGATCGCGGAGAGAACCGCTGCACTGGCCGAGAGCAATCGGATAAAGGAAAAAATGATCTCCATCATCCTGCACGACCTGCGCTCGCCGCTGCGCTTCCTCCACATGCTGGCCGCTCACCTTTACGAAAAGCATTCGACGACCCCCGGGCCCGTACTGGACGAAATGCTGCTGAAGTTCCGGAACGCGACGCACGACCTGTACGAATTTGCCCAGGACTTCGTAGTATGGTCGAATGTCCAGAAAGAAGGATTTGTGGTCCAGCAGGAAAAAATTGCCCTCCGGGAGATAGTCGCAGAGATCGTTTCTCTTTACGAGCCCGGGGCTGACATCCGCAACAATACCGTTCTCAACCTCGTGCCGGCGGGCCTCACCTTGTCTTCCGACCCACATATACTAAAGCTCATCGTCCGCAACCTTGCCGACAACGCCAATAAATATACCCTCAACGGGGAGATCAGGATCGAAGCGGCCCGGAAGGACCTGGCTACCAGCATCACGATCACCGATACAGGCAGGAGCATGGAATACCAGCTGATATCCGATATCCTTAACAACCGGTATGAGATGGACAACGACACTCACGGCTTCGGCTATAAGATCATCCTGGAATTATTGACAAAGATACACGGCGAGCTTTCGATTGAGACTCCGGGAGATACAGGCAACCGGATAACCCTGCTTTTCAAGAACTAAATCCCTGAATTCATTTTATCTTTACTACTATACCGTTAGACTATGATGAAAAAGATACTGATCGCCGATGACCACAATATTGTAAGGACGGGGGTCATATTTCTTATAAAGGAAGACTTCCCCCAGGCCGAAATAGACGAATGCCGGGATGGACACGGCGTCTGGGAAAGGATAGAAGCCAGTACATACGACCTGGTGATCCTGGACATCTCCATGCCTTCCACCGATCCGCTCGCGCTGCTGAGAAGAATATTTACCTTCCGTCCCGACCAGAAGATACTTATCCTGACCATGAGCAGCGAAGAGATATTCGCAAAAAAATACCTGCTGCAAGGCGTAAAGGGCTTCGTTAACAAAGAAGCACCTCCGTCCGAGATCCGCAAAGCCATAGTGAACATCCTTGACAACAGAAGATACCTGAGCGCCAACATGAAGGATACCTTCGCCCGCGAGGCCCTCGAAGGGGAAGCCCCCAACCCCATAACAACCCTCTCCCCCAGAGAGGTGGAGGTAATGAACCACCTGGTCGAAGGCAGACCCGTCTCAGAGATCGCCAGCCTACTTTCCGTGCACATCTCGACCATCAGCACCCACAAAGCCAATATCATGCAAAAGCTCGGCGTTTCAAATATCATCGAGCTAAGTAAGATGGCACAGATGCTCTAACCCACCCAAATCACTGACAATCAACCCCAAGCAAACCACCCGCATCCATATCCGCGAAATTCCTTAAATTCAGTTTAAACTGCCATATGCGAAATACAGGAGTGGCGCTTGCCTCCTACTTATTTTTTTATATTATCCTGTCACGCCCCTGCGAGGCCCAATCCCCTCCCGTCGACAGCAATGCCCTCAAAAGCGCGATCCTTACCTACACGCACAGCAATGCAGCCGAGACCCGGCTCTATAACGGTATTCTATATCCCGGCTATGATCGTCAGGCGCAAGGCCACCCGTTTTTTCTCTCGGACGGCTTCATCACAGGATCCATCGACTATGACGGCATCCTCTATCCCGAGCTGCCCCTTTCTTACGACCTCGAAAAGGACATACTGATCATCCCCAATAAACAACGCAACACGACCATCCAGCTGCTCACCGAAAAGCTCTCCGGCTTTGTCGTCAATGGTCATAACTTTATTTATCTCACGCCCGACAGCGGCGCCGTCAACCCGCCTGCCCCCGGCTTCTACGAGGTCCTCTACAAAGGAAGCACCACAGCGATCGTCCATCACCGAAAGCTGCTGAAGGCCGGCGTCCATACAGAAGACCCCTCGAAATATATTCAGTATGACGACTGGTATCTCGAACACCACGGCCACTACCAGGCCATCCACAACAACAGCAGTATGATCAGCGCATTCCGCAAGCAGAACCGGCCGCTGAAAGAATACCTGAAAAAGAACCGACTGGACTTCAGAAGAGCTCCCGCCGCCGCAATCGCAGGAGCCGCCGAATTTTATAGCCGATCAACCAACTAACATGGGCAACCGATTTCCCCGACCTTATCTGATCCTGACACTCCTTTTCGCGCTCGTGCAACACGCCGCAACAGCACAGACACCTGTTTATATCGACGGAGACTTCGACGCCCTCCCCTTTCCAAAGTTCGTAGAGCGCATTGAATCAAAGACTCCTTACCATTTCTATTTCGACCCGGCTGAGACGGATACCCTGACCATCTCCCTCAGCGTCCGGCACGTCACCCTCACCCAGCTGCTCGACCAGGCGTTTAAAAATACCGTCTTTCATTATGGCGTCGATCCGGCGAACAACGTCTATATTACCCGCCTCAGCGCCATTCAGACAAGACTCTTCACGAGCGGAACCGTCGACAGCACATCCCGGCACGAGGCGGAAGCCTTCGGAGGCGAAAGTGTCGCCCCCTCCAAAGCCCTGCGGGCAGCCATGGAGAACAAGCTGTTCGAGATCGGCATCGCCGGCCAGAGCAGGTCGGGTAACGGCACCCTGGTTGGCTATGTACGCGATATCCGCAACGGCGAAGCCCTGGTTGGCGCAGCCGTCTACCTCGATACACCCCGGATCGGGACGATCACCGACCGTTTTGGCTATTTCTCGCTCCAGATGCCCAAAGGCCGGCACACGCTCCAGATCAGCAGCGCCGGCATGAAGGACACCCGCAGACAGATCATGCTCCACTCCAACGGCAAGCTCAACATCGAGATGGAAGAATATATCCCCAATCTCATCGCCGCCACCGTCGTCGCAGAAAAACGCTCGAACATCAAAGCCCTCCAGATGGGCGTGGAAAGGATCAGCATACGGACGATCAAACAGATACCTGCCGTCCTGGGCGAAGCCGACGTCCTCCGCGCCGTCCTGACCCTACCCGGAGTCACCTCCGTGGGAGAAGCCAGCACCGGATTCAACGTCCGCGGAGGTTCTGCTGATCAGAACCTCATCCTGTTCAACGACGCCACGATTTACAACCCTTCCCATCTGTTCGGCTTCTTCTCCGCCTTTAACCCTGACGTCATCAAGAACGTCGAGCTGTATAAGAGCTCCATCCCGGAAAGATTCGGCGGACGCCTCTCCTCCGTCCTTGATGTGACCACCCGCGACGGCAACAGCAAAAAGCTATCGGGCAACGCCGGTATCGGCCCCCTGACCAGCAAGCTCACCATCGAAGGCCCCATCGTAAAAGACAAGACCACCTTCATCCTCAGCGGAAGGACCACCTATTCCAACTGGATATTGAAAGCGCTGCCCGACAAGGAATACAACAACAGCAGCGCCTCTTTCTACGATGTCAGCCTTCGCATTGCGCATACCCTCAACGCCAAAAACAACCTCTACCTGACCGGCTATCTCAGCAACGACCAGTTCAGGCTCAACAGCGATACGCTATACAAATATGGCAACAGGAATATCAACCTCAAATGGAAGCATATCTTCGGCAACAAGCTCTATAGCCTCACCGGACTGGGCCTGGACCACTATCAATATGAACAGTCCAGCGACAAAAATCCCGTCAACGGCTACACGTTCAGCTACAAGCTCGACCAGGGCTCATTCCACGAGGACATCAACTACGACCTCAGCAGCAAGCACGCCCTCAATTTCGGCTTGAGCTCTATCTACTACCGTTTCCAGCCGGGTGAGATGCGACCTCAGGGCAGCGCCTCTCTCATCACATCGCGGACCATACCACGCGAACAGGCGCTGGAATCGGCCATCTATGCCGGCGACCAGTATTCGATCACCAGCGACCTGGCGCTCAACGTCGGACTCCGTTACTCCCTGTACAACTACCTCGGCCCCCACGACATCTATACCTACCAGCCGGGTGTACCCAGGGAAGCAGAATCCATCATCGACACGATGCACTACAGCGGCGGGAAAAATATCATTACCTATAAAGGACCGGAATACCGCCTTTCCCTCCGCTATGTCCTCGGCGGCAGCACCTCGATAAAGCTTAGCTACAACACCCTCCGCCAGTACATCCACATGGTTTCCAATACCACCGCGATCTCACCCGCGGATATCTGGAAGCTGAGCGACCCCTATATCCCTCCACAGCTGGGCAACCAGGTATCCCTCGGCTTCTACCAGAATTTCCGTTCCAACACGATCGAGACATCCCTCGAAGTCTATTATAAGACCATCGACCACTACCTGGACTATAAGAGCGGAGCCGACCTTCTGCTCAACAGCCATATCGAAACGGAAGTGTTCAACGCCCGCGGAAAAGCCTACGGCGCCGAGCTGCTGATCAAAAAACCGGCTGGCAAGTTCAACGGCTGGCTCAGCTATACCTGGTCTCGCACCCTCCTGAAACAGGACGATCCGCTGGCCGGCGAGACCATCAACAAAGGACAGTACTATCCCGCCAGCTTCGACAAGCCCAATAGCGTCAACTTCATCGGCAACTACCGGTTCTCCCAACGCTATAACCTCTCCATTACCACGATCTACAGCACCGGCAGACCGATCACCCTGCCCATCGCGACGTTCGACTACTCCGGCTCGCAGCGGGTCTACTATTCAGACCGCAACCAATACCGTATCCCGGACTATTTCAGGACCGACATCTCATTCAATATGGAAGGCAACCACAAAGTTCACCAGACCTTCCACAACTCCTGGTCATTCGGGGTCTTCAACATAACAGCCCGGAAGAATCCATACTCTGTCTATTTTCAAACCGAGAACGGAACAATTAAAGGCTACAAGCTCTCCGTATTCGGAACCGCCATACCCTTCCTATCATACAACATAAGATTCTAACTAATTATGCATACGCAACGACTTTTCCTGATAACCCTCCTTCTCCTCGCCGGCATCTCATGCAAGCAGGGTTACCTGCCACCCGTGCTCCGGGGCAACCCCGGCTACCTCGTCGTGGAAGGCATTATCAATACAACCCCCGGAAGCACCACTACGTTCCAGCTATCCCGCACCCAGGGACTCGGTGACTCGGTCGGCGCGTATACCCCCGAAAAGAATGCGCAGGTGAGCATCATCGACAACACCGGCGCCACCTGGATCCTGCGCGAGGCCACCAATGGCACGTATACATCGGATCCCCTCTCGCTCAACACCAGCGGAAAATACCGCCTCAAGATCGTCACGGGCAACGGCACCCAATACCTTTCCGATACCGTATCCGTCCACAACACTCCGCCGATCGACAGCCTGACCTGGAACCAGGACGACAGCGCCGGCGACGTCCATATCCGCGCCAATACCCACGACCCCGCCAACAACAGCCACTATTACCGCTGGCTCTTCTCGGAGATATGGGAATACCATTCCATCTTGAATTCCGAACTGGTGCTGATCAACAACCGGATCGAATACGCTGACTCGACCACGTCTACCTATACCTGCTGGCGCGGCGACAACTCCACCGATATCCTCCTCGCAAGCACTACGACACTTAGCCAGGACAGGGTCAACCAGGCGCAGATCGCCGTTCTGCCCCGCGGCTCTCAAAAACTCAGCGTCCGCTATAGCATGCTCGCGACCCAATACGTGCTTTCCGCCGACGCCTACAAGTACTGGCAGATCATGCAAAAGAACACCCAGAACCTCGGCTCTCTCTTCGACCCGCAGCCCAGCCAGCTGCAGGGCAACTACCACTGCATCACCCATCCGGGCGAACCGGTCATCGGCTATCTCAGCGCAAGCTCCTTCCAGCAGATGCGGCTCTTCATTCCGAACAGCCAGGTTCACAACTGGGACACAGCCTACCAGGACTGCCAGACGGTCAACTACTACAGCGACCCCAACGATTTTCACAACTACACCTATCCCGACACCCTCTATGGCCCATACTATTTCGTCAGCGGCGGCGGCCTGATCCTCGCTAAGAAAACATGCACCGACTGCCGGCTCCAGGGCGGCACCACCCAAAAACCCATATTCTGGTAAACCTATCCACATGAACCAAATCATCTTTATATTCCTGCTTTCACTTTCCACACTGGCTGCCATCGCCCAATCCGGGCCCCCTGTCTCCCCCATACAGGAAAAGATCTTCGTCCACACCGACAAAGACACCTACCTCGCCGGCGAGATCATCTGGTTCAAAACCTATGTCCTGGACGCCGCCTCCAAACGCCTCCTCTCCCTCAGCAAGGTCGCCTATGTCGAGATCATCTCGTCTGAACAAAGACCCGTCTTCCAGGGAAAGATCGCCATCGACGAAGGCCACGGCAGCGGCTCCTTCCAGCTTCCCTACTCCGTCCGCTCGGGCAACTACCTGCTGCGCGCCTACACCAGCTGGATGAAAAATGCCGGCCCGGGGTCCTTCTTTGAAAAGAACATCGCGATCATTAATACCCTGCGCGAATACGATACGGCGGCAGGCACAACTTCAGCCACAACCGCAGCCTCCACCACAACCGCCATCAGCACCACAATTGCAAGCCCCTCGACAACGGTCACACCTCATTCGCCCACCCCCTTAAACATCACCGCAGACAAAAGCCAATATGGTCCGGGAGAAAAAGTAACTCTCCAGATTTCCGGCTGCCCGGTGGCAAGCCAATTATCTCTGTCCGTAACCCTCCAGGACTCCATCCAATCCCTCAACGGGGACGATATCCTCAGCTTCTACAATAACACCGCCACACCCGGGGCCGCATCCCAATCTCCCAATATCCCCGAATACGCCGGCCTGCTCGTGGAAGGAAAGATCATCGACCGGCGCACCGGCCAGCCCGCATCCAACATCGGCGCGTGGCTAAGCGCTCCCGGCAATTATTTTCACCTCGCCTACGCCGTCAGCGACAAAGACGGCCTGCTCACCTGGCAGATGGGCTCGTTCTATGGACAGCATGAGCTGGTCGTCCAGACTGCAAAACGCGATGACGGCAATCGCTATCGGATCGATATCCTTTCCCCCTTCGCCGACCCCGCGCTCCGGGAGCCGCTCCCAAAATTCCGGTTCCCCGCGCAGGCCAGCCAACAGCTGCTCTGGCACAGTATAGGCGCACAGGCCGCCAACGCCTGGCAGGCGGATAAAAAACGGCGTTTCTCCCAACCTGCAATAACAGATACATCCGCCTTCTTCGGCGAACCCAACAAACGATACATCCTCGATGACTACACCCGTTTTGGCACCATGGAAGAGGTCATGCGCGAATATGTAAAAGAGGTAAAGGTCAGGGACCACAGCGGTTCGTTCATCTTCACCGTCCAGTCCGACCAGGCCAACCAGCTCTTCTTCGACAACCCGCCGCTGACCCTTATGGACGGCGTGCCGGTCACAGGCTTCAACCAGATCATCGGCTTCGACCCGCTGAAGGTGCGGCGGCTCGATGTGATCACAAAACGATACTTCCTCGGCGACACCCTCTACAACGGCATACTCAGCTATTCCACCTACCAGGGCGACCTCGCCGGCTTTCCTCTCGATAGCAGCGCCTATATCCAGGAACTTGAAGGGCTGCAGCCCATACGGGAATTTTATTCGCCCGCGTATGCAGGCCCGGGACAATCTTCAAACCCAACATCCCCCGCCGGAGGACAACCCCGGAGCCGGATCCCCGATCTTCGCAACCAGCTCTTCTGGTCACCCGATATACAGCTGCCGGCAGGCGCCACCCAACAATTTACTTTCTACACCTCGGATATGCCCGGTCGCTATACCGCTGTCATCCAGGGCATCACCGAAGACGGCCGACCACTGAAGGCCCTGGTCAGCTTTACGATAGGTACGCTTTAACTACGCGTAAACGTTTGCGTAAATAAACTTGCCCTTTGCGCTCGCCCCCGCAGGTGCAAAATGCCCTACCTTGACTACGCAAACTTTTCTTTTAAACCTTAATTGCTTCACATGAAAAAACTACGCACCTCTGCGCTACTGCTCCTTGGCTTCGGATTATCCACTTTACTGCTGCTTCGCTGCACCCGAACCGGCGTGACATCCACCAACACAACCGCACTCTCTGCTAATTCAACGACGGCAGGCACACTCGCCGCACAGATCACCTCCTTCGTCCACCCCTCCATCCTCAACACCCAGGCCAGCCTCGACCTCGTAGGCGGCCAGGTCAACGGCGGCGACCCCACGCGTTCGGCCTCCTATCAGAAGGTCCTCGACTGGATCAACGACCCCAATCACCCTATTCCGACCAGCTTCTATGCCACGGTCGTAGTGGGCTCCAATGGCGCCACTTCCCCGTCCAAATCACAGATCCGTAAAGACGCCGAGCTGGCCTATGCCCTCGCCCTCCGCTGGACCAAGACCGGCAACCAGACCTATGCCAACCAGGCCATCGGCATTCTCAACGGCTGGTCCTACACTTTCCAAAACTATGCGCTCCTCGACGCCTCGACCAACCCCAACCAGCCCGACCTCGAAGCATCCTGGACTACCCCGAGCTTCGTCGCTGCTGCAGAGATCATCCGCTACTACAAAGTCAACGGCGTCACCGGCTCCGGATGGTCTTCCGCCGACATCAACCAGTTCAACAACTTCCTCAACAACGTCAAGAACAACTATATTAACAACACCCCGGTTTACAACAACAACTGGAATGCTTCCGCAGGCTACGCCAAGATGGCCATCGGCATCTTCCTCAACAGCACCACCGTCTATCAGAATGGGTATAATATGATCCTGCAGTACCTGCCGATCATCATCAATCAGTCGAATGGGACGATTCCCGAATACTGCGACCGCCAGGACTGCGTACACTTTCAGTATTCCCTCACCGCATTCTCCTATGCAGCCGAACTGGCCCGCCTCCAGGGCGACAACAGCATCTGGACCAATCTGAGCAACCGCCTCAGCGCCGGATACGACTACCAATGGAGCGCGTTCAACGGCGGCGTCACATGCAGCAGCTGCTCTTGTCAGCCCTGCTCCCTGACAAGCAATGTCTACCCCGGTGTCGAAGTAGCCTATAATTATTATAAGTCAGCCAACCTGCTAAACCTTCGCCAGCTGCAGGACCCGCTCGGCGTGCCCCTCGACAACACGTTCCTTGGATTCACCACTTATACGCATTTCAACGTATCTGGTCTCTGATACCAATCAACAGCCGGCCGGCGCAGTCACGCCGGCCGGTTAAAATCCCCCATCCAATAGGACCTCTTCCATCACTGCCCAATAGATGCAGAGAAAATTGACAAGCACATACGCGCCCAGAATGACCGTCCGCGTCAACCGGTTGAACCGGTCCGTCCGCAGCCGCAACGAGACCAGCGACGACACCACGATCAGAAAAATAAAAAAAATAGTCATCGTATGAAGCCAGTCCGCCATACAAAACCGCGGAGACTGCGGCAGCATGCTTTCAGTCACGTATTTATTTCCAATTGCCCCAAATAGACCTCCCACCAGCAGGGCAAAACGGGAATCCATCGCCTCCACGTCGATAAACAGCGAGGCAAACGCTATCAGAAAAGCGATATACATGCCCGTGAACAATTTCAGGAATAACGACACCGTATGGTCGCGGTGCATGTCTACGTCGACAGTCATCGAAGAGAACATATTCTTTTCGTCTCCCGAAATGTCGGCGTCTCTGCAGATAGCAGAGTCCCGGATCTTAAATATTGTCCACCCGTCTTCCAGGGTATCGCTCCTCCTCCCGGGCAGGGTCATCCGCTGGTCTAACTTGAAAACCAGCTTACTCACGTTGAAGGCGGCGTCATAGAGCTTGACCTGGATATGCTGTCCTTCAAAGGGATAGTTCTCTACTTCAAACTCCTTGAAAATGATGACCTTCAGACTCAGACGCGTAACGATCTTCCTTCCGCTGACATAGGTCTTTATTAATTTGGGCGTACAGTCCTTGGCGTCACAGACAGTGAGCTCCTTGCCGAAATCAAACTTTACCGCACTGTCGACAGATATATATAAGATAAGGTCCACCGTATACTGATGGTTCCTCAGATCGAGATCGAATACCCGGGCGATCTTACAGCTGACGAATGCCGTATCCGGCTTAAAAAGAGGCTTGCCTGTGCTGGCCGGGCCACCGGCCGCCTTCATCCGCACGTCGCCGCCATAACCGATCAGGTATGATCCGCAAAGCAGTAAGATGTACAACGACTTTCTCATAGCTCTTAATTTAAAGGTTCACCACCTGAAAATGGTCGGATAAAAAGGCGGGAGGGAAACAAAAATTTGCCACACATCATAGACAGTATAATTTAAAATGAGTACATTAGAATTGAAAACTTTATCACGTTGGACGAAAGCAGGGAAATTATCCAGGGGCTTAAAAAAGGATACGCAGAACGGATCGCCTGCGAAAAGCTCCTTTACCAGAAATACTCCTACCTGATAAAAGTCGGCAGCCGCAAATTCCAGCTCTCCTACGAAGACAGCTTCAGCGCGTACAGCGACACCGTCCTGTCGGTCATTCAAAATATTGTAAATGATCGGTTTGAACAGCAAGCCTCCCTTAAGACCTACCTGTTCAGGGTATTTTCGAATAAATGTATTGACCTCGTAAGAAAAAATTCGATAAATAAGACAAGAGTCAACAAAAGCGCCATCGCTCCTGAATTGCTGAACGAGCTGCCCGACAAGGCCAAATCCGCAATTGAGTTACTGATAGACAGGTATAAAGAGGGCTTGCTCCGGGAATACTTGATGACGATCGGCGAAAAATGCAGGGAGATCCTGCTGTATTTTGAAGACGGGTACACGGATCAGGAAATAGCCGAACGGCTGGCGTATAACAATGCCGCCGTCGTCAAAACGACCCGGCATCGGTGTATCGAGAAGCTAAAGGAAAAGATGAGCCATTTATTAAAATTAACCTGAGACAGGTGAGCAGCACTTTCGAGTATATAGAAGACTATTTTACCGGCCGCCTCGGCGAGGAGGAAAAGAAGAGCTTCGAACAAAAATGCGTCGACGACGCCACGTTCGCGGACAACGTAGCCTTTTACATCGCCAAACGCCAGATGATTCGGGACGAACTGCTCCGGGAAAAATTATCCGTCTGGACCGAAGGAGATAAGACCCCACGCAGACAAGCCCGCATCCTGCGCTGGCCGGTATATGCGGTGGCCGCTTCGGTCCTCCTGGTCATTGCCCTGGTCTATTTGTTATACAAACCGGCTTCCCCTCACCAGCTGGCCGATGCATGGATGGAAAACAACTATACCCGGCTCAGCCAGACGATGAACGCATCCACAGACAGCCTCCAGCAAGGCATCATCGCCTACAATAATAAAGACTACAACAAGGCCCTGACACTCTTCGAAGGACTGTACCAATCCGACCCCCGCAACAACGACGCTCTAAAATATGCGGGGATTGTTTACCTCCGCACACAGCATTACGATAATGCCCTCGGAAGATTCGAACAGCTGGCCGACGCAAAAGGGCTGCTGAGCAATCCCGGAACCTTCCTCCAGGCCGTTACCCTCCTTGAACGCAACGCCCCCGGCGACAGACAGCGCGCACAGCAGCTGCTGCAATCAGTCGTCCAGCAACAGCTGGCCGGCGCCAAAGAAGCCGGGGAATGGCTGAAGAAGTTCTGACGACTTAATAATATACTACCTAAACTCTTGCTATGAAACCGTCTACCACCAAGCGATGGATGATCATTATTATCCTCATCCTCTTATTGATCATTATCTTCCTTCTTTTTAGATGCTGCCGCTGCGGAGGTCGGCCACAGGTCAGGATAAAAGCCTATCCTAACGAAGTCATCGTATGGAAGAGACCCGATATCCCACACGATCAATTCGTCTCATGGCTGCACCGGCTTACGGATTCAATCAACGAAAAAGGAGAAATAACCGACACCGCTTACTGCCCCAATTGCGACAGCGATCTCGTATTGCTGAAAGGTCCCGGCCCCGAGGCATTTATTCAGCAGAACGGGTCAGGCGGCAGCGGTGGCACCCCTCCCGGAACCCCAGTGGGAGGAGACGCCCCTGGCCTATATTGCGCCAATGTTGACGTTTCAGATCCATCGCTGCAGTCTCTGCCAACGCTTACTGATTCACTTGGCCAACAGTTCTTACACTCCCATTCTGTTCAAGCGGGCAATGGAGGGGCCATTTTTCCCGGCAACCCCGGGCCGGCCAACCCCGGGAATGGAAATGCTGTTACCGTCGCCGTCCTCGATACCGGAGATTCTACAGTCCAAAAGATCTATGTGCGGGGCGTTTCCCAGTCCTGTCTCCTGGATCCGGGCAGCAAAAAAGGCTGGAACTTTGTCGCAGGCTCCTCTGATACTCACGACGACTATCAAAATCGCCATGGCGCCAAAGTAACCCAATTCATTATCGATCAGGTCCGGCAATATCAGGGCACCATGGTACCTGCCACCAACGACGTCAATATTCTTCCGGTAAAAGTGTTCGACAGATCAGGAAAAGGCCGGCTCTTCGACATTCTTTGCGGTATAGCCTATTCAGCCAACAGCGGTGCAAAGATCATCAACGCCAGCTTCGGATTCTATGAATACCAGGACACACTTACCAACCAGGTCGCCGCCGTCATGCTCCAGGAATATATGGCATACTATCTTCCGAAAAACAAAATATTGATGGTAGCCGCCGCAGGCAATGATAACCCGCACGAGGACACCCTTTACCGGAATAGAACCGGCAACCCCTCTGCCGATCCAAGAGACCTCAATTCAAATCCTTTTTATCCGGCCTGCTTAGTCAAGGACCCTCAACTAAAAGACAACCTGCTGATAGTGACTACAGTCAGCAAAGACAGCGTGAGTCCTTTGCAGAACTTCTCGAACAGGATCGTGGATATCGGCGTAAATTGCGACGCAGTCATCGATTCGCTCGGGGTGCTCTACTATATTTTCAGAGACCCCATATTCACCCAACCCTATCTGGTAACCGATGGCAGTGGCAATAAGGCCTTCTACCTGCACACCGTCACCGGCACCTCATTTGCTACCCCGATAGCAACCGGCAAAATAGCTGCATACTATCAAAAATTAATATCGACAGGTCCTCTTAAAAAAGACGATATTCTCAATCGGTTGCAAGGCATACAACCATTCAGCACTTCGCCCAAACATCTCTTACAACCGGCCTCCCCCGGCAGTAACTTGAGAAAATTGGTCAAAGATGGAAACACAAGCGTCAAAAAAGAAAATAATTAGTCTGATGAGGTGTATTTCCCTCCTCTTGACAGGAATACTATTGACCTGCGCCATCCATGCGCAGTGCCCTACAGAAGCAGAGCTGTGGACCTCATTGATCCGCATTGAAGGGGCACCCGATTCCGTCCTCAGCAAGCAGCAACGACTAAAAGAGGCCCTGCAGCTAAAGGCGACAGCCGAAACCTGCCACCTCACTGGCGACTCCGTCTATGCCCGTATCCTGCATCGCGTCGGTGTGTATCAATATAGCACGAGCCACGAACTCAACAGTTCGATCCGGAACACGCTTCAATCCGTGGATATTAATACCTCCGGCAAAAAAGGCGCATGCCCCAGATTCGCAGTCGGCAGCTATCATAACCTTGGCTTTTACTGCGAAAAAATGAATCTTTATGACGAAGCCCTTCGCTATTATGACAGTGCCGCCCTCCTCGCAATACGGTTTCCCGGCCAGGAGGCGCTGCTGCTTCGCGTACGGCAATACAGGAGCAATATCTATTGTACAAAAGGTGACTATCAGAACTGTATTGAAGAAGCTACCCGCGGACTGCAAACTGCCAGATCGCTGAACGACACCACCTTTATGCTGAAATTTCTAACGCAGCGCGCTTTTGCCTATGCCCGGCAACAGCTGTCGCAGCCGGCAACAGCAGACCTCGCCGTGGCATTTACACTCGAAGCCCTCAAAAACGACATAGTAGAAAAAACCGCTGCACTTAAATCACAGGCTGTCCTCTTGGAATCCGAAGGAAAATTTCCGGAAGCGTTGGCGATATACAACGAAACCATTAAATACAGGATGCTTGGCAATTACCAGCCACTCGTCGCCGAAGACTATTTGGACGCCGGCAACATGTTGTTGTATCGGATGGGCCTATACGAAGAAGGAAGGAACTATCTTCTGAAAACCGTCCGGACCGCCGCAAAGGAGAATGACCCCGTCCGCGAAGCAAAAGCCTGCATCGGCCTGGGCAGTTTCTATTATTATAAAAAAGACTACACCCGGTCCCTGGCATATTGCACTCAGGCTCTGACCCGACTCGGCATCCGAGCCGTTGCTACAGACTGGCAGAACCCTGCCTCGGCAGAGCTCAACCGGTTTCAGGATAAAGAAATACTATTGCAGCTCTTCGACAACAAGACAGAATGCCTGCTCCATCTTTTCCAGGAAACAAACGGGCCGGAATACCTGTCCGCCTGCCTGCAGACGGCGCTCCTCACCGACACCCTGATTACCACCATGCGGCACGAACAGATCGGCGAACGAACCAAGCTCTTCTGGCGTGACCACACCCGTCAGTTCTTCAGCAATGCCCTGAAAGCCTGCCTGCTCGCAAAAGACGCCGGTAGGGCTTTCTACTTTATGGAAAAAAGCCGCGCCGTCCTACTCAACGACAGGCTCAACGAGCTCGGCGCATTCGCGTTTCTCCCGCCGAATGAAGCCGCCAGACAACAAAGCCTTGAGATCAGCGTCATCGAACAACAGCTGGCGTTGTCGGCCATGAGCCCCGATTCCCCAGCCTACCAGGCGCAGGAAACGAGGCTGCTCCTGGCAAAAGACCAACAGGAGAGATATATAAGAACGCTCGAACAAAAGGCCCCCGCTTACTACCAGTATAAATACGCGGATCAGGTGCCGTCAGTCGATTCGATGCAGCAGATATTGTCCCGAACCCGGCAAAATTTTGTCGACTATTTCATCGGTGATAAGGAGCTCTATATACTTAGCATTTCAGGCAATGAAGCCAGCCTGTCAGCGCTTCCCTCCAGCGGTATCAGGGACAGTCTCGCCCTATTCCTGCGGCTTTGCGCCGACCGGCAGAGCTTGAACAACAATTACCCAACATTCGCAGCTATTTCCCACGCCCTCTACGACCGTCTGTGCAGCCCCCTCCACCTGCGCGCCGCAAGGCTGGTGATCTGCCCCGACAACTTCCTGATCCCCTTCGAAGCCCTGTGCACCGATACCATGGGCAGACATTTCCTCGTCTACGATCACGCCTTCGACTACGTCTACTCCGCCCGTTACTGGCTCAAAACTTTCCCCGACATCTCCAGCCAGGGAAATTTCCTCGGCTTCGCCCCCGTCTCCTTCGCCGCATCCCTGCACGTCCCTGACCTGCAGGCCTCGATGACCTCCATCAAACAGGCTGCTTCCTTCTATCCCGGCTATACCTGCCTGACAGGCAAGGACGCCAGCCGGCGACACTTCCTCGAACAGATGCCCCACTATGTCGTTGTCAACGTCTACTCCCACGCCAAAGCCGACAGCACCGACAACGAACCCCTGCTCTTCCTCTCGGACTCCATCATACGCCTGTCCGAACTACAGCTGCTCCAGCAGCCATCGGCCCAGCTGGTGGTGCTCAGCGCCTGCCAGACCAACGTAGGAAAGAACGCGGCAGGTGAAGGCATCTATAGCCTTGCAAGAGGCCTCGCATCGGCAGGCATCCCCTCAGTCGCATCCACACTCTGGCAGGCAGACGAGCTCGCCACCTACGAGATCACCGCCCGCTTCCATAGCTATCTCTCAAAAGGCATGCGCAAAGACGAAGCGCTGCAAAAAGCTAAACTGGACTTCCTCCAAAAAGACAACGGCGAAAACCTGCTCCCCTACTACTGGGCCAATATGACGCTCATCGGCAACGCCGACCCTATACAGCTCAAACCCGTCGGCCAACCCTGGTGGCCGGCCGCCGCAGCGATCGCCGCCGCACTTCTCCTGGGGCTTGGCATCTATTTGAAAAAAAGATCCTGAACCCTGTTCCCTTCCCGTTATATTCTTCGATCCAGTACAGTGCAATCACTATCAAATTCACCAAAAAAATTTGCACCATGTACATCGAAGCAACCGATTCCGCCGCCGGACCATTCCTGGACGTCAACACCCTCGAGGTCGGAACCAGCATCGAAGGCGAGCAGGTCACGCTCCAGCTCTTCCCTGATATCAACAACGACCGCCTTCGCGTCCTGAACAAACCCCTGCATTTCTATATAATGCCCAGCAGGGTCTTCCTCGCTAAGGACGCCAACGGCAGATACAAGCTCGACTTTATCAAATTCGCCGGAGTGCTGAATGGCGACAACAATATTGGCGCTTCCGGAGACGAAGAGATCGCCGGCGGAGTGCTGTCCTTCACGTCCACCCTCGAACTGCCCGCCGGAGTCCTCGACTCCGTAAAAGACCAGATCATGGAGCGGGTCAAGTCCGATTCCAATTACAAGACCCACCCTCTGTACCAGCTGCCCGCCGGACAGCCCCAGATCGAGCTGGGCTTTGTTCCCGTCGAAGCCTCGGAGGTCGCCGTCTCCAATCTCAGCCTCAACGACCTCAAGGATCCTTCCAAGCAGCAGGCCAACGACAAATGGCTCTGGCGCATGCAGGGAGACGGACAGGGTTCACTGGACCCCAATGGCTACAATTCCTTCGTCGCCATGGTCGGCCAATATCCCGCCGCCCTGCTCGCCGCAGGACTTCACGGCGAAAGCACGCCGCTGGCGGTATACAATGCCCTGAAACTCCGGTTCCGGTGCAAGCCCATCCAGATCAAGGTTACCGCCAATGTCCAAAAGGTCTTCGAAAATTTCTCTTCAAATACGAAATACAAAGACAACTGGACGCAGGAGAATATCCAGCATGTCTTCCAGGAGAACGGCCTCTCCCAATACATCGACGTCAAGCTGATCTTCGGCGACCAGGAGCTCGACGACAAGGAGAAGAAACTCTACATAGACCTGGCGCAGGACGAACAGAACAAGATGTTCGAGCAGATAAAAAGTTTCATCTTCGACCGGCAGGAGCCGAAAGTAGACCCCGCCGTGGCCGCCGATACCCATTCCAAAAGGCTGGTCAAAGACTACTCCGTGTTCTGGGGCCTGTATAACCACTATTCGGAACAGGACAGCGACAACGGTTACAGCTACGCCTTCAAGTCCAACGTAGACCTGACCCAGTTCAATTCCGCTTATACCTATACTATCCAGGGGCCTTATTTCCTGACGACCACGGCCTCGGGAACGATGAGCGGACTCTTCAGCCAGATCAAGGCCAAGCCCGAGCTGGAACAGGCCTATATGCAGTTCGTCAACCTGGGCGATGCCTTCAAAAAGATACACGTCATCGCCACTTCCCGCGCCAACTGGCCCGACACCAACGGCGGCGGCGATCCCCTCGACAAGCTCACCCTCTCAGTAGGATACACGGACAGCAACGGCGTCATACAATACAGCAACTCCGGACGCTACTATGACAACCTCAGCAAGAAGCTGTCCGCTCCGGATGACAGATCTCCCGCTATCTGGACAAAAGACGACAAGGACAGGGTGTTCGTCTTCGAATTCGCCGTCAACGACAATATTGCGAAAGAGCTGCAGAACAAGATCTTCGTCAAACGGTCCGTTTCCTACAAGATGGATCCCCGCGTAAAGATCAACGACGACAACACGGTGCTCATCCCCGAAGAGGGCACGACAGACACGCAGATCGAAGTAAAGGCCAATATCGTCGGGCATTTGATCGTTGGGCCACTCAGCCTGGACATCGGCCTCAACCAGTATACCGACGTAGAGGTCACCTTCGAAAAGAAAGGCTTCGATCCCATTACTCATCTGTTCACCGCGGCAAATAGCAACGATAAAAAAGTATTCGAGCTGTGGACCAACGAGAATACGACTGCCATAGGCTGGACCTATAAAGTAAAGGTCATCTACAAAAGCTTCGGTCTCCAGCCGGCCATTGACTACGAGAGTGAACCCAGATCGATGACAGGCAGCAGCCCCTACGGCATCGTGCTCCAGGTGCCTCCTCCACCGGAAAATATGATCGACCAGCTAAAGAAATACAAGGAAAAACAAAAGGAGCTGGACGCGCTATACGCCTGAGCCCTGCTTCACCACAATTCCTATTCTCAAATCTTTAAAACCTTCTATATGGCTTTTGAATTCGATGGAACTCCCATTGGCCCCTACTTTACAGCCAACCGGCTCCTCATCGTCAAGACCGACGAAGACGGGAATACCTACCAGCTCAATATCTTCCCGGACCTCTTCAACGAACAGCTGCAGGCCGCCGGCAAGCCCCTTCAATTCTACTACCTGCCCGACTCTCCCAGGATGGCAAGATATGACAACGGGGATTATATGTTCCACTTCGACAAATTCGAAGGAGTGCTGACAGCCGACGACAACATTGCGGTAGCAACTCCCGGACAGACAGAAGTGGCCGGCGGTGTCCTGGCCTTCACTTCCACGCTGAAGATACCTGATGTGGTGATCACAGCAGCCGTCGAACAGCTGAAGAACGAGATACAGAACAATCCCAGGTATAATACCGACAAACACTACAAGCTGACCAATCCCAGCCTGCAGGTGAACCTGGGAGTCGTCCCCATCGTAGACAATGACGTCTATATTTCTTCCCTGACCCCGGAGAACGTTAAGGACCCCGCGGCATCTACACCCAACGATCCCTGGGCCTGGATAATGCAAGGCGAAGGCAAGGGGACCATCAACCCCGTCGGCAACAACGCCTATACCGCCATGGTGGGTCAGTACCCTGCCCAGATCATCGACCAGGCCTTTCATGGAGCCTCCAGCCCCATCTTCGTCCACAATACCCTAAAGCACAAGTTCTATACCGGCCCGTTCAAAGCCGAGATACACGGCCAGTGGGACTCTATCTTCACCCATTTCTCGACGGCCCTCTCCGCCAAGATATTCTTCGTCAAAGCGGACCTCCAGGCAGCCTACAACGACGCGGTAAAAACAGGGGTCATCACCAGGCGGATCACCGTCGATACGGAAATTGTCACCCCCGAAAAAGAAAAGGAATATGAAGCCCAGGTAGACAAGGTCTTCGACAAATTCCTCGACATCGCCTCCAAAACTATCCTCGAAGTACAGCCACCCAAGATCGAGAACGCCAAGGCCGGCGACCCCGTCACCTCGCTGCTCAACCCCATCAGCATCAACTTCTCGATGAAATACGAGCGGGACGAGAGCCATCTCACCCTCGACTTCAACGAAGAGATCGACGAAACGCTGATCAAGGACAATACGATCTCCGCACATATGATGGGCTTCTACGAGCAGCTCGCCCACAATGCCGAAACAGAAAAGAAATATTTCGACACGGTGCACCTCGACGAAGGCTTCCGCAAGATCCATGTGCTGGCCTCGGCCAGGGCCTTCTGGCCGGACGACAAAGGACAGGGCGACCCCATCGACCAGCTGGTGCTGGAAGTGGGCTACCCCGACTCCAGCGGTTCGATCACCTATAAGAATTCCGGGCTGTTCATGGAAAACAAGGCAGCGCCGAAATCGACGACTACCGCACCGGCCATCTGGAGCAAAGAGAACAAAGACCGGATCATCATCTTCGACTTTGCGCGCCAGGACGGACTTCCCAAGGACCAGCAGAATACCATACACGTCCGCCGCACCATCCGCTATCGCATCGACCCCCGCGTGGAAATCCCGGGCTATACAACCAGCTTTCCGGAAGAGCAGGTGACCGACCATACCATCGAAGTAAAAGCCGACGCCCTGGGCCGTCTCATCGTCGGACCTATCCAGCTGGATACCAAATTGAGCGAAGAAGTAAAAGCGATCATCACCTTCAGACAGGGCAGCCGCACCGAATCGGTCGAGCTGAACGCAGACAATGTAAAGGACATTAAATATTTCGAGGCCTGGACCAACGACCCGGCGACCGCCCTGACCTGCACCTACCAGGTAGAAATGATCTACCAGAGCAAGACGCCCGGTATCCCGGCGATCCGCTACAGCGGAAAGGAATCGCCCATATTCGGTAGCACGCCGCTGATCGCACATACTCCAAACCCTCCCGCCGACGTGGCTCAGCAGATAGCGCAGATGAAACAGCAGGAGGCAGCCTTCGCAGATTTTTAACGAACCAATTCATTTACTCCTAAAAGCCGTTCCATGGCACTCGCAAAAATTAACCCCGGGGTTGCCGCAGCATCACTCCGGAGCCAGACGCTCCAGGGCCCCGCCCTCCGAAACCCGGTATTGCTTAGCGCAGCCCTCCAGCTGGGCAAGGTCTTCCTTCACCCCGACGCACCGGTCATAGAAGGGCCCCCACCGCTATACGCCGATCGGAATAACCCGAACATAAAATGGTACCTGCCCGAATTTCAGCTTCTGCCGCCGGACAAAGGATTCCTCTTCAGCTGCTCAAAGAATGGCGTATACAAAGACGCCTCGGGCCGGCTAAGTGACGCCTATACCGGCAAGATCAGGCTACCCCTCGCAAAACAGCAGCCGGCAACGATCGCCACAACTGCGGGATACAAAGAGATCCCCTTAACTCAGCTACAAGTGCGCATATCCATCACGTTCACAGGTCAGCCATCGGATACATTTTCTGCACCGCTGACCATGGCGCCCGACGGAACAGGAGTGGCGGAGTTCCTCATCCCGCAGATGATCGGCCTTTCCAACCTCTACCAGGTGTTTGCGCGCCCCGACTATATGCGTTACTGCACCATCGAGGTCAGGGGTATTTATGCCGGATATCAGCCTCCTCCACCACCGCCCGTAAGCCCGGCCATAATGCTGAACTGGCATCCGATCCTGGTCAGACCCGTGCCGGCTCCCACGCCTCCTCCGCACCCCGTCAAGCCGCTCCCCCGTCCTGTTCATCCTATCGCAGTCGTTGTCAATCATCCCGTTGCGCTCCACCCCACAATCACGCCATCCCCCAAATCTCCTTACGATCAGTACAAGCTGAATGGAGCGATCCCTTTCGCGACAGGCATTATCTACAAAGACTACGCCTCGTGCGCGGCATTCCCCGGCAACTACGTCGAATATATGGACACCGCATCCACCGTCATCCGCCCCTTCGGATGCCAGCCCCCATTCGATGCGTCCGAAGCCGCTCACCGCTACAGCGAATACACTCCGCAGGAAAGCATGACCCCGCTCGGCGTAAGCAGCATCTATCTCAACGTCGTGAACGGCAATTTCCTCATCATCCCTTCCAGCTACTACCTGACCTGGGACGAGACGGAAGAGAACCAGCTGGTGCCCTCCTGCTATCTGTACACTAAGGTCGATGCAGGAAATGTCAGCAGCTCGACCGCGACGCTCAAATGCAATATCGCCCCCAATATCACCGAAGCCCGGCTGCTCCGGATCAAAAAACAGCTGCTGGCAAGCCTGATAGCAGCCGGCACAACAAGGACCCTCTCCGATATCGTCGTCGAATTCCCTGCTACTGTTCACGCAAACATAAAGCCCGATTTCGGCAGCAAGGCGCCTGCCGTACAGATCACCGGCAACGACACCTATCGCCTGGGCGTCACCAACAGCTATAGCTTTCACCTGGAACTGCAGGACGTTAACATCGGGAACGCAGACCTCGCCTCGCTGGTAGCCCAGATAAAAGGACACGACAGCTTCCTCTCCGCCAGCCTGACCCTCTTAGTGGACAGCGAGACCGACCCCGAGCCGGTATCCACGATACAGCTCTCCCTGGAAAGGGTCGTCGGCAACGGCCTGACAGCTATCACAGACAACGACAAACACATGCTGTTCAACAGGACGATCTATGACGCACAGGTGTCGGCTTACCTCACCGCGACGGGCCCCGACCAACCCCTTCAGCCCTTCCTCGTGAAAGCGGACCAGGCCTGCACAGACCAGCTGCCCGACCTCAGCCGGAACACCGGTGACTATGCGTTCGAGTATGCCTGGCAGTTAAACCCGGTGTATGCGAATAACCTCCTGCCCGAGCTGAGGACAGACGTAGCCCAGGTGACCGACAGCGTGATCGTCACCACCAATGAAGGACTGTTCAGTCTCTTTGGCATCGACCATATCGACTTTGAGTTCCAGGTCCTCGATCCCCGGGCCACCGACGCCACTGCTATCCTGAAAACGGCGAGCCTTAAGATCGACCAGGACGGAAAATACTTTCAGCTGCCCTTCGTCCTGTCCGCTTCCCAGTATTATAGCAGCAGACTCGCGACCTACTATACCATCGTCAGCTATAAGGACGGAAGGGGAAGTTCCAACAACGACTACCGGCAACCCTTCGACCTCAACAGCGTCGGCAAGCTCATCAATCTTACCCCGACCAGTCTCCACCTGAGCCTTCCTTCAGGCAAATAAACCATCAACCATTAAAAACACAACTATGCAACTCACAGCACCAACCACAGACCTAAACCCCATCACGTACGATGTACAGCTGATCCCCCAACCCAACAAAATGGCCTGCTGGGCCGCGTCCATGGCTATGGTCGTCGGCTACAAACAGCAGATATCGATCAACCCCGAAACTCTCGCCAATGAAGTAGGCATGAGCCTGCGCATGAGCTATGGCTGGGACCTCCTCCAGGACGTCCGCGACCACTACGGCTTCAAAAGCGTTATCGATGTGCCGGAAAATACCTGTGTCTACTACGAGCCCAGCCAGTGGCGCCAATGGCTCGAATCCTACGGCCCCCTGTGGTTCACCTTCATCTGGGCCTCCGGCGGCAGCCACGCCCTTGTCCTCAAAGGCATCAGCGGCGACTTCACACCCGAAGGCACGATCATGGAGATCCAGAATCCCTGGGACATCAACACCAGCTTCGACTCCGACCTCGTAGACTTCAATCCGGCGAACAACGGCTGCTCGCAGTCGCTGCCCTTCCTGAACTTCTCGACGGTGTTCGGCGACCTCGGCTACGACTCTTCACACGCAAGCTTCCGGATCATGTATTTGCCATAACGCAAAAAAATCCTTCGCTTGCAACCGGGAATTATACGATCTTTAAGAAAATGTAAAGGAGATAGACCCCTTGTATAATTCCTTGGAGACAGACATCTGGACCCTCGTTAGTAGCGGAGATCAGCACGCCTACGCACGGTTGTACGTATTTTACTATAAGCGGCTGTACAACTATGGCAGGAAATTTACGGACGACCTCATCGCGCTGGAAGATGCCCTGCAGGAAGCCCTGCTGGCGATCTGGACAGGCCGCCAACGTCTGCCGCAAGTAGATAAGCCGCACACCTATTTATTATCCACCTTCCGGTATATTCTGTTTAAAAAGCTGAGGCGGGACCACAAGGTCGTCCGCCTCAGTTCCGTTGAAGCCGCCGAGACCGGCGATCCCGAATTCGGGATCGACCAGCTGCTCATCCGCCGGGACATCGAGTCCGCCCTCCGCCACCGGCTCCAGCAAGCCCTGCAAACCCTCACCAGCCGTCAGCGGGAAGCCATCTTCCTGCGCTTTTACGAAGGACTTTCCTACGAAGAAGTGGCCGCGATCATGGGCATCTCCGTCAAAGCCACCTACAAGCTTATGTCCAGATCCCTTTTACAGCTAAAAGAGACCTTATCCCTGCCGGTATTAACCATCCTTCTCCTGCTCAGAGGCCTTATCTAAAAAAAATTTCCTTCCGCATGGGGTAAAATCCTCGGAAGCCAACACTTATTATTAGAATCAGACTATGACCAACGGAGACAACAACGGCCGTTATGCCGGATACGGCGTGCCCGAATTTATCTGCGACCCTTTTTTTCAGGACTGGATCATTCATCCGGAAGGCGAAAGCGCTGCCTGGTGGGAAGAATGGATGCAGAGCCACCCGGAAAAAAAGCCGACGGTCAGCGACGCCAGACAGCTGCTGCAGTCCCTGTATTTCGAAGAGCAGGTCCCCGAAGAGGAAGCAGCGCTGCAGTCACTGGCCAGAGTGCGGGAGATGATCGCGGCAACAGCCATACCCGTTCGGCAAATGCGCCGGAAATGGTGGCCAGCCGCCGCCGCAGCAGTCGTTATCCTAATCGTCAGTCTCATTTATCTGATCACTGGCAACCGTCACACCGGGCTATCCTATAATACACCTTATGGGGAAACCCGATCACTATACTTTCCCGACAGTTCGAGGCTCGTCCTCAACGCCCACTCCTCCGTACGCTACGCCAGGGAATGGCAGCCGGGACAAACCCGGGAAGTATGGCTGGAAGGCGAGGCATGGTTCGACGTCAGGTCCAAAGTGGCATCGACATTCCTGGTCCATACAAAGGACCTGACCGTAGAGGTCCTCGGGACGACCTTCGACATCCGTGGCCGGAGAGGAAAGACGGAAGTGGTGCTGCAGTCCGGGAAGATCAAAGTGCGCTTTACAACAGGCAGCCACGCCGACCTCCTGATGGCGCCTGGAGACAGGATCATATTCGATCCGGCGACAGCAGCGCTGACGCACACGACGACGGCTCCGGAGAAATATACATCGTGGAAGGACCGGCGGCTGACCGATGCTACAATCGAAGAAATATTGCAATATCTCGAAGATAATTATCACAAAACCTTCATCCTGGAAGATCCGAAACTTGCCAATCGACGCATCGGCGGCGTGATACTGCTGGACAACCTGGACGACGCGCTGTTCGCGCTGTCCACAGTACTGAACGCAAATCTTATCCACCATCAGGATACAATAACAATAAGGCCCAGGTAGACGGATACCAGCCTTCTTTTAACAACCAACCAAAAACTAACGTTATGGGGTATTGGCATCTTCAACGGATGCTGCGACGGCTATTCTTCGCAGCAGTCCTGCTCACTGTACTGTTTTCCTCATTTGCCCAGACCGGCCGAAGGGTTTCGATCCAGGAAGCCCTGAAAGAGATCAACCACGTCTTTGGAACCAATTTCGTCTACGACCAGGACCTGCTGAAAGGGAAGACGACTGCATACGATATTCAAACCATAAAGAACAGATCCCTGGAAGAGGTGTTGAAAGGAGTGCTCTATCCCAACGGACTGGTATTCCTCTACGTAAAACGCAACTACTATACGATCGTGCCCAAGGAAAGAGTGAGGGAACAATGGAATCCTGCCACTACCGGCGCCGACACTTCTACCCAGCATTCGACAGCACTGCCCGCCGATCCGGGAACGCGCACCCTCAGCGGCCAGGTAACGGACAAAAACAGCAACCCCGTCAGACAGGCGACAGTCGCCGTCAGAGGCACGACGATCATGACAATGACAGACCAGGACGGACGCTTTCAGCTGCGGATACCCAACACCAAAGGCATTACGCTTGACTTCACCTCCGTGGGGTACCAGCCACAGGAGGCCACCATAAAAGACGGCACCACGATCAATGTGACGATGATCCAGTCCTCCGCCAATCTCCAGGAAGTGATAGTCGTCGGCTATGGTGCCGAGAAGAAGGAAGACCTGACCGGCGCGATCTCTACCGCCAAGACCGAAGAGATCAACGAGAACCACGCCAGCACTGCCGTATCAGACATGCTCGCCGGTCGCCTGCCCGGACTGTTCGTACAGAAATCGACCGGTACCGTAGGCACAGGCTCCGACCTGAAGATAAGAGGCCTGAGCACATTCAACAATTCCAATCCCCTGATCGTCGTCGACGGCATCCCCGGCCGCAGCATCGACGACCTCAACCCGACGGACATAGAAGCCGTTTCTGTGCTGAAGGACGCATCCGCGATTGCCGTTTACGGCGCCAGAGCTGCCAACGGCGTCCTCCTCATAACCACAAGAAAAGGCAGATCCGGCAAGCCCGTCATCAGCTTCAGCAGCACGGTCATCGACCAGACCCCCACCTTTATGTACAAGAAGCTCGGCTCCTTTGACTATGCGACCCTGCAGAACGAGGCCTATAACAACGAGGGCACCTACAATCCGGCCTTCGGCATGGGATTCACCGATGCGCAACTGCAGCGGTACAAGGACGGCTCGGACCCCAATCACTACCCCAGCACCGACTGGATAAAAGAGATGACCGAATCGCATATCATTCAGTCCAGCTACAACCTCTCGGCCTCCGGCGGCGGCGACAACATGAAATACTTCCTCTCGGCGGGCTACGTCACCAACGGCGGATACGTACCAGTCGAATACTACAAACGCTGGAACCTCCGCAGCAACGTCGAAGCCAGCATCACCTCCAACCTGAAAGTAAACCTCAACCTGGGCGGCGTCTTCAGCACCACCAACGGCGAAGGAGTATACGGCATGGACTATGTGGTAGGTCAGGCCTATAGCACACCACCGATAAGGGTCAACCAGTTCACCAACGGATTCTACGCCTACGTGCCCGAACAGCGCGGCAACTCCTATATTCAATCCAGAGGAGAGACGGGCTTTAACACGACCTATAACAATACACTGAACTCTACCCTCAATCTTCAATGGGACCTGCCCTGGATAAAGGGACTCAGCGTGGTGGGCACGGGAGCCTATGACAAGGGCTATACGTTCCGCAAGAAATTCGCAAAGCCATATGACCAGTACTCCGTCGACAGTGGTGGCAACTTCACTAAGATCCCTGCCTACCCGACAGCCCCCTATCTCACCGAATCCTTCACCCAGTCTCCATCGCTGACACTGGAGGGATCGCTGCGCTACAACAGGGCTTTCGGCATGCATCACGTCTCCGCGCTACTGCTATATACGCAGACCAAAGTCACGTCCGATCTCTTCTCCGCAGGCCGCCAGAATTTCGTATCCGGCGCCCTACCCCAGCTGGACCTGGGCGACCCCTCGCAAACAAGTACCAGCGGTAATGGCACCCTATCCACAAGACAGGGCGTGGTAGGAAGACTAGCCTATGACTATGATTCCCGCTACCTGCTGGAGTTCAACTTCCGCGACGACGGCTCAGACATCTTCCCTCCCGGCCACCGCTTCGGCTTCTTCCCTGCCATATCTGGCGGTTGGGTGATCTCCCGCGAACCCTTCTTCAAAGTAAAGGACTTCGACTTCCTCAAGCTCCGGGGTTCCTGGGGAGTCCTCGGCAATGACCAGGTCGCACCGTACCAGTTCCTGACCACCTATTCTCTCGTCGGCTCACAATACTATGGCGGAGGATATACGTTCGGCGGCGCCAACCCCACCTTCTACCAGGCGCTGCAGCCGGGTGTGCTTGCCAACCCCAGCTTCACCTGGGAGCGTGCCATGATGACGGATATCGGCATCGAAGCGCATTTCAAAGGCGACCTGATCACGCTCGAAGCGGACTATTTCTATAAGAGAACGAAGGATATCCTTGCGCCACCCGCCCTGCAGGTACCCTCCGTCATCGGATCGACACTACCGGACTTCAACAATGCGATAGTCGACAACAAAGGCTTCGAGATCGCGCTGGGTCATCACTATCATATCGGGAAAGTGGCCTACTTTATAGACGCGAACGTCAGCTTCAACCACAACAAGATCGTCTACTACCCCGAATCGCTCAGCACTCCGGCCTGGCAGAAGATAACTGGCACTTCGGTAGGCAGCTTTTACAACAGTCCCTATTCTTTCGCGCCGTCGGGCCCCTATCTCGGCTATCATTCGCAGGGGCTCTACCAGTCTACCCAGGAAATAACCGCGGGACCAAAGCCCTTATATCCCAACGTGGCTCCCGGTGACGTCAAATACGCAGATCAGGACAAAGATGGCATGATCACGGCCAACGACAGGGTCGTTATCGGCAACAAATTCTTCCCTGCCATCCAGTATGGTTTCAGATTTGGTGCATCCCTAAAAGGCATCGAATGCAACGTCCTGCTACAGGGCACGGCGAACATACGAGGCTACAACCAGGCGGCTCAATACAGCCTGGTACCCGGCGAATGGACGCTCGGTCGCTGGACACCCCAACACACGAACGCGGCCTTCCCGAGACTATGGATCGACAACCAGAACAACCAACAAATGTCCGACTACTGGGTGGTCAACACCGCCTACCTGCGACTGAAGAATCTCGAGCTGGCTTATAATTTCCCCCGTAAGCTCCTGAACCGGGCTTTCAAAAGCATACGTATCGCCCTCTCGGGAAACAACCTGCTTACATTCACCAAATTCAAGTGGTACGATCCCGAATCGATGAGCATCAACAGCTCGACCGGCAACCTGAGCAACCCGCTGCTGAAATCATTCACCGCCGGCGCCACCCTGACATTCTAACTGCAAAACACTCATCTATGCGAATCAATCGACTCTATATGATCATATCGGCGGCGACCATGCTATTTAGCACCGCCTGCCAGAAACATTTCCTCGACAACGCGCCGCTCACCCAGTACAGCGATGCCAACGTCTGGCAGGACAGCGCCCTGATCAATCGGTTTGTAGCCAATATCTACAGCAACATCATCAGCAATTATGACTTCATAGCCTACAGCGGAATGCTGGCTTCGATCACCGACGAATCCAAATTGAATAAAACTTACACCGGCTATACAGACAACATGGTCAATACAGGCCAATACACGGCCGCATCCAATGTCTTTGATTCCTACTGGGATGGCAGCGGGGGAAACCCGACAGGAGTATACGTCAACGTACGCAACTGCAACCTGTTCTTTGCCCACCTGAATACGATGCCGCTGAGCTCCGCCACTAAGGCACGGCTCGCCGGCGAGGTCCACTTCCTGCGCGCCTACAATTATCAGTTCCTGTACTCCCTCTTCGGGCGCTTTCCCATCATCGATACGGTACTGAGCATCGGTGACAATGCGCTGAATACCCAGCGGGCTTCCGATGACTCCTGCATCGCCTATATCCTCTCAGACTATAACATGGCCGTGGCGGCGCTCCCGGTACAATACGTTGCATCCACAGACATCGGCCGGGCTACAAAAGGAGCCGCACTGGGCATGCAATGCCGCCTGCTGCTGAACCAGAAACGCTACACAGACGCAGCCGCCGCTGCAAAAGCAGTGATGAACCTCAATATCTACCAGCTATTCCCCGACTACGCAGGCCAGTTCTATCCGCAGAACGACGACAATTCTGAGACCATCTTTAATAAGGAGTTTGGCGGCGACCTCACAGGCCAGACCAATATGGTGGACCTCAGCGAGAACACCTCTTTCTTTACGGGCTATTTTGGTCTCCAGGATTGTCCCACACAAAACATGGTCGACCAGTATGAAATGACCGACGGCCTTCCCTATGACCAGTCTCCATTATACAACCCCGTACAGCCTTACGCCAACCGCGATCCCCGTTTCGCAGCCTCCGTACTTTACGACTCCTCGCTCTGGATGGGCTATACAATGGACATGACAAGCGGGTCTTTCTTTAACCCCACCGCAGACGCGACACCTACAGGCTACATGCTGCGGAAATTCCTGAACCCCAACTACGCGTTCTACGGCAACAATACCAACTACCAGAACTGCGTGATCATGCGGCTGGCGGAGATATACCTCGACTATGCAGAATGTCAGCTCAAGCTGGGCAACGCCGAAGAAGCACGTACCTATGTCAATATGCTGCGCCAGCGACCCGGCGTAAATATGCCCATCATACCCTCCGGCCAGATGAGCTGGGACGCCTACGTCCGCGAACGAACCGTCGAGCTGGCCTTCGAAGGCGAACGCTTCGCGGATATCCGCCGCTGGGGCCTGGGGCAACAGCTGATCGGCGCAGCCATCTACGGCATGAAAGTCGTCAACGTAGGGAATAAACATCAATACCAGCGCGTGCTGGTGCAACAAAGGGTCTTCGATCCGAAGATGTACCTCTTCCCTATTCCCCTACAGGAGCTGACCAAATATCCGGCCGGTCAGGTACTGCAACAAAATCCCGGATGGAACTAAAAAAACGATAGTCATGAAATATAAGAACCTGTTCATCGGCAGTCTCTGCTCCACTTTATCCCTCTTCGCAGCAGGCGCCCCTCCCGCCAACGGCTATACTGTCACCGGCCAGATCAAAGGCCTTAAATCTCCCTACATCTACCTCGAATGGGTGATCGGAGAGAACATCCACAAGGACTCAGCCGCCGTAAAAGACGGCCGCTTCCGCCTTACCGGCAAGGTCGAACAACCGATCCTCGTCTACTTGGCGACCAAAGAGAAAGCAGGACAGTTCTTCCTCGAGAACGCCAACATCCGCGTCAGCGGCAATATCGACTCCCTGCACGACCTGCGGGTGACCGGCTCCGCTTCACAGCAAACCTACGAAGGCCTGCAGGCTTCGCTCAAAGACATTAACACTCAGACCGATCGACTATACGACCAATACAGCACAGCCCACAAGAGCAAAGACTCGGCTCAAATGTCCAGCCTCGAAAGCCGCATCGACGAGCTGAACGACCAACGAAAATCGATCATCGAAGCGTTCATCAAGGCCCATCCGGGCAGCCCTGTCAGCCTCAGCGAGATCATCGGCATGTCTTACACCGGCGACTATGTCAAGCTCAACGGCATGTTCACCACCCTGACCCCCTCCCTGCAGGAGTCACCGCTTGGAAAGGCGATGGCCAGCAGGCTGGACATCCTTAGACGCACCGGCGTAGGCCAGAACGTAATGGACTTTACCCAGAACAATATGGACGGCCAGCCCGTCCGCTTCTCGGACGTCAACAAGGAGCACTATGTCCTGCTCGATTTCTGGGCCAGCTGGTGCGGACCCTGCCGGGCAGAGAACCCCAATGTCCTGAAAGCATACAACCATTTTAAAGACCGGAATTTTGAAGTGCTGGGCGTCTCGCTCGACGACAACGGCGCCAAATGGAAAGAGGCTGTAACAAAAGACGGCATGCCCTGGATGCAGGTGTCCGACCTGAAAGGCTGGAAAAATGCAGCAGCTCAGCAATACGGCATACAGGCCATACCCTTCAATTTCCTCGTAGACCCCAACGGCGTCATCATCGCCAGAGACCTTCGCGGCACTGCCCTGGAAAAAAAGCTGGCGGAAGTGTTGGGTGGTGAACCCTCGGCATCGTCAAATCAACCTTCCCTCGAAGAGCTTAAAGCCGCAGTAGAGGCACACCCCGACAGTCCCTCCGTACACGAAAAATACATCACTGCCTTCCGCAAGCAATACGAGAACTCCACCTACACCAACCTGGATTCGATAATGGGCGCCCTCAGGACCCAGTACGACGCGTGGATCAGACACTATCCGAATTCAGCGGCATTGAACTTTGCGATCGGCCACGCCCTGGCCGGCGCCGAGCTCCCTGACGCCAAGCCCTACCTGATCAAGGCGGTGACGCTCGACCCAAAGAATGCGGTAGCCTACTCCGACCTGGCTATCGACGCCGAACGCTGGGGCGACTTCAACGCCTCCGACGGCTACCTGAAAAAAGCCATGGAAGCAGAACCCACCAGGCCGGACTACGCCTCCTCCTATGCCTTCGCGATGGAACGCACCGATCCCGCCAAATATCGCCAGCTCAGCCTCCAGGTCGCCAACAATTTCCCCGATAGTGAACGCGGCGCCCAAATGCTTTATTGGTTAGCCTACCGCTCCAAAGACGAGGCAGACAAAGCCTCCCTGTACCGACTGCTGAAAGAGAAATTCCCACCCACTAAATTCAGCTGGTCGGCATCGGCAATGCTCAATTATTTCGACCTTCTTTTGACCGAATCACCTGAGCAGGCCCTCACTCTCGCCCGTGAGATGTCGGCAATAACAAAAGAAGACGACGACTACGACAAAAAACAATGGGACAACAACCTCCGCATAGCCGAACACATCGTCCAGGCCAACAAAGCCATCGACGAGCACCGCGGTGCAGACGCGGTATCCGCCATGTCGGACGTCACCCCCGGTAGATATTCCGACGCAACGGCGACTGTTTGCATGGTAAAAGCCAGGGCCGCAGACGCCGCTGGCAATACACAGGCCGCCTTCGACAGCCTGCTCGTCTTCTACGCAAAAGAACCCTCAGACGAACTCCGGACGGCAATGCTGAAATACGCCAGACAGCTGGGCAAGAACGAGGCCTGGCTCAACACAAGCGTACAACGCCAACGGGCAACCGCCGCCAAAGAAGCCCCCGTTTTCAAACTTTACGCCTACAAGACCGGCGATTCGGTATCGCTGAAAGACTATCGCGGCAAAGTGGTGCTGCTGACCTTCTGGTTCCCCGGCTGCGGCCCTTGTCGCGGAGAGTTCCCCCACTTCCAGGAAGTGCTGAATAAATTCAAAGAGAAAGACGTCGCCTATGTCGGCATCAACGTGGCCCTCGAGCAGGACCCTTATGTGATCCCATTCGTGCGCACCAGCGGCTATACCTTCATTCCGCTGCGCGACCAGGACAAATGGGCGCAGAAAGCCTATAACGTCCGTGGCGAGCCCACCAATTTCCTGATCGACAAAGAGGGCCGCATCATCTTCTCCAATTTCATGATCCAAAACCCGAAAGCGCAGCGCATGCTCGAGCTCATGATCAGCTCGCTGCTCACCAAAAAAGCATAACGATGAAACATATCTGTATTCTCGGCCTCCTCCTTTGGGCCATCCCCGTCCTCTCCCAGACCGACGACGCCATAAAATGGTCCTGGACGGCAGTCAAGACCATCGACGGCGCCTACGAGGTCCACCTCACCGCCACTCTCGGCGAGGGCTGGCACACCTACTCCCAACAAACCCCTTCGGGCGGACCCGTCCCAACCGAAATATCATTTACCACAAGCCCCCTGCTATCCTTGCAGGGGGCCGTCAGGGAGGAGGGCAAGTTGAACAAACACTTCGAACCCCTCTTCGGCGTCAATGTCATGCAATACTCCATCCGCGTAGACTTCGTCCAAAAGCTGATACTAAAACACCCGGTGAGAACAACAGTAAAGGGCAGGGTCCGTTTCATGGTCTGCAACGATCACGAATGTCTTCCCCCCGCTACAAAGGAATTTGACGTCGCTCTCCCTCAATAGTCATACCTTCGGCTATCGCCAGCTTCCCCATGATAGCACCCGAAACTAAAAAACTAGGTCTCTGGACATCTACTTCTCTTGTCGTAGGCAATATGATCGGCGCAGGCGTGTTCCTGATGCCCGCAGCCCTGGCGGCTTTTGGAAGTATCAGCTTGCTGGGCTGGCTGTTCTCCGCCATCGGCTCCTTCCTGCTGGCAAGGGTCTTCAGCAACCTGAGCAGACTCCTGCCCGACGCCACCGGCGGACCCTATGCCTACACCCGGCACGGCCTGGGAGAGTTCCCAGCCTTTATAGCGGGTTGGGGCTATTATCTGGCGACCTCCTGCGCCAACGCCGCCATTACTATTTCATTTGTGAGCGCGCTGAGCACATTCTTTCCCGCACTTTCAGCTAATCCCGCAGCAGCCGCTGCCACAGGGCTGGGTACGGTTTGGCTCCTGACGGCCATCAATAGCCGCGGCGTCCTCCTTTCCGGCAAAGTGCAGCTGGTCACAACCATCCTGAAACTATTGCCGCTCGCCATCATCTCCATCGCCGGCCTGTTCTTCATCCGCGCAGAAAATTTCCACCCTTTCAACGGAACCCACGATACGATCATAGGCGCCATCACCACTACCGCAACGATGACGATGTTCTCCTTCGTCGGCATCGAATCGGCCACCATCCCCTCCGGCAGCGTCGCCGACCCGGCCAGGACGATCCCCCGCGCCACCCTGCTGGGCCTGTTGATCGCAACCGCCGTCTATATCCTGAGCAGCGTTACGGTGATGGGCCTGATCCCTTCCACTCAATTGCAGCACTCTCCCACTCCCTTCGCCGACGCCGCGGCGACGATATTCGGCCACAGCTCCCGCTACTGGGTAAGCGCCGGCATCGCCATCGCCGCCTTCGGCGCCCTCAACGGCTGGACCCTCGTACAGAGCCAGATGCCCTACGCCATCGCCCGCGACGGACTCTTTCCCGGCCTGTTCACCCGCACCAATAGCCGCGGCGTGCCCTATATCGGGCTGGTCGTCAATAGCACCATCGTATCTGTATTGATTCTGATGAATTATTCAAAAGCGCTGGTCGAACAGTTCCGCTTCCTCCTGCTGCTGTCCGTTTTTGCAATGCTCGTGCCCTATCTGTTTACAACAGCAGCCTATGTCATCCTGAACTGGAGCTCCACAACCCTCCGGAAAAAAGCGACCTTCTCCATCGGTATCCTTGGCTTCCTGGCCTTTGCCTATACCCTCTGGGAAATTGTCGGCTCGGGGCCGACTGCTGTCTTCCACGGCTTTATTTTACTGATGGCTGCCGTCCCCCTCTACGTTTGGACGCGCCGCGAAAGATCTTATATTAAATAATTTACCTATTTTACCTACTTTTGCTGATCGCCTCTTACTTACAAAAATGACAGTTAGCCCGGTTCGATCTACCCTTATTGTGAAATCATTGAAAACCTTATGGAGCAGCTCCCTGTTCAATGGATTTCTTTTCGGTTTTTTTTCCTGTTTGATGCTATACTCCAAAATGGAAGGCAACTACCAGAAACAGCTGTTCAGCTCGCTTCACCGGGACGTTCAGGCAGGCCTTGATCCCTCCGACAGCCGCGATTCTGTGATGGTCCGGTGTATGCACTTCTGCCACCATTTGCTGGAGCCCAGGGACCGCCTGTTCGACAATATAGAGCTCAGCGGTTTTAAGCCCTCCTTGTTCCACCCCGTCACCGTAGACCTTATGACCGCTAACGGCGCCTGCGGTAGCTATTCCATAGTGCTTGCTAACCTTCTGAAAACCTTTGGCTTCAACGTAAGGATTGCACAAATGAAGGCTGGCGGGGTCTTTGGCCGTCATATTATCGTAGAAGCCAATGACGGCAGGGGGTGGGTCGTCTTAGACCCATACTACGATCTCTATTTCCGCGGGCCCGCCGGCAATAACCTGGCGAGCTTCCGGGATGTACAGGCCAACTGGGCCTTCTATAGCGCCCACACGCCTTCAGGCTACGACCCTTCTTATAGATACGAGGATGTCCGTTATACCAACTGGCAAAAGATCCCCGTCCTGATGCCCGCTTTCAGGCAGCTGCTTATATTCTCGCGGGGCCGGGCATTCGCCGATACTTTTTGCCTTCGGGCCTGGGTCCTCAATGTCAACGAATGCATTTTTTACATTTTGTTTACCATATCTCTGCTCATCCTGCTGGCGTGGGTATTCAGGTTGATCAAACGAAGATCAAAAGCGCCCGATCCCGTACAACACCCGAATTTGATGGTCAATTAGCTCCCACTACATCCCCCGCAGCTGCTCCCGCAACTGCTTCCTCCGCCACAGCTGCTCCCACCGCTGCCGCCATCATATCCGCCACTCGTTGCCGAGAAGCTTCCCAACAACCCAACGGCGCTGAATCCGGCAAACAAGGTCACAAGCGAGCGGCCATCGGAAAAACCCCGGATGACCGAAGCGCCCTCCAGCACATATTGCCCTGCGAGCCTTTCCGATTCAGTCGGAAGAGCTTTGACCCTGCGGGTAAACAATTTTTTGACCAAACCGGCAATCATCGCCTTACGCTCCAGGAACCTCGTCGCCAGCAAAAAGACAATGCCTGCGAAAAAGGCCTGCTTGAACAGGCTTTCCACCGGCCGGCCATTTAGAAAACCCTGCAGTATCCTCGCTACCGCAACGGTCACCAGCAATACCTGCGGGCCATAGGCCGCCAGGATAGGCTCCTTCCGCCTGGCCAGCTGATCAAGTCCGGCCAGCGAAGGATGCGCAAACTTCCATCGGTCATACCAGTTGCCCGCCATCTCCTCATAGCCGATAACAGCGCCATCCGCCGCCTGCTCAAAGGCCGGGATCAACGGATTGGTCTCCCCCTCATCCGGCCGGTAGCCGTCCTTTTTGACCAGGAACTGATCCCTGCCATACATCCTGATCAGCTCCCGCTGCATCAGCTGAACGATAGCCGCCTGCAGCGCCCGATGCTTGCCATACAACAGGTCCGCAACCTGGAAAGTGGAAACATCCGGCGGAAAATTGGCCTCCACAATAGCCTTCATCTGCTGCCGCTGCTGCAGGCGCAGCAGGATATAGATCGCTATAAGAGCTATGCTCAATAAAGGAAAGAAGACAAGAAAATGAGGACCACCCAATGCAAAAGGATTGATGGTGTCATAGGTCAGCCCGATATAGACAAAAGGCAGCAGCAGGATCACCGCCGCAACGATACCCATCGGCCCCCGGAATAAAGGCGAATCAGCCAGTGTACTGACAACCGCATTAGGCTCCGGCCAGATATCGGCAGACGGCTTTGAACCGAACACTTCCCGATAAGCGCGCAACGTCTCCTCATACCAGCTGCGGTGTTTCTCATCCTCCATAGGGCCGCCGGCAGATGGATAGTGATGAATATCCCGGCCCAGCGTCTCCCGGCAGAGCTCGATCCAGTACGATCGGGTATAAGTCAGGTGAAGATGCCAGACCTCATCCACTACCGCCGAAGGCGCGGCGCCGTTTTCCAGGATGCAGCACAGGAATAAAAATCGTCTGTATTCTTCTATGGCCTCTTTTGTAAACTCCGTCGACCACTGCTGCTCATCCGCCAGCTTAGCCGAGAAAGGCCGCGCCGCCGTCGCATTGTCCAGCGGAAAATTCAGTATCTTATCCCATAGGAGGCTGTGTTCAGGGGGTATCATATGCGGTAAATATACAAGCCTGATCAAACTTGACCAAACTTGAACATCCCCTGGATCCGCCACTAATGGGCGGCGGTCCCAAACCCAACCTCACCAGCAGACAGAATATGCCCAACCTGGCGGAAGCTGCAAACATCACCCTTCACGATCCGGGGATCAATAGTCGTATACCCTCCGGAAGGCATATATCCGGCGCCGTTGGTATTGAAGAGGATATTCCCCGTCCAGGCCCCACCGGTATAGGGCCCCGATATAGTAGCGGCCGGCCCTCCCCCCTGGATGATATTGTTCGCGATGGTGATGTCCGTTGCACCCAGACCATTGGTGCGACCACTCTGGAGGATATTGACAGGGTTGTTCACCAGCGTATTGAAGGCGATCAGCACCCGGTCGGGCCGGTCATGCGAGGTCAGCTTGGCCCCATCTGCCACTTCTCCATCCCCATTACCTACCATAATGGCTGGATTACAATTCTCGAAATAATTGCTGAAGACCACATGGTCGTCTCCGAAGATGCGCAGGCCGGGAGTGTTAATAAAATAGTTGCCAATGACGCTGCTGCGATTCCCATGTCGCAGCGTCAACTGCGCCGGGCAGTTCCGGATGGTATTATACCGGATGGTCAGCTGTGACGCCTTCACCGAGATCAGCTCATTCTCCCCCGCGCATTCTTCGAATACATTGTACTCCACGATGCTGTTGCTGTTGGAGAGGCTGTAGCCGCTGAGACCAAACTGCAGGGTCTCCGCCCCATTGCCCTTCTGCGGCTTTTGATCGAAGAAGTAGTTGTGGTGGATATGAAGTCGTTCTGCGATCTGGCTCCCAGCCCCTCTCACAGCAATAAAACGTCCCATAGCATCCTTATGCTGAAAAGTATTGTAGTCCACCTCGTGGTCGTTGCCGTTGAGCAGGAGGTCCTCGCCATCCCCGGGAGTCTGGAAGAGATTATGCGTCCACCGGCAGTGGCCGGTGCCCGCAGCCATAACAGCCCGGGAGGCACTGTGAGTGAATTTGAAACCTTTGATAATGATATAAGACGCCGGACTGACAATGCTGAACCCCGCGGCGCCCGTGATCTCCACTCCACCGATGGTCTGCGCCTCGATGGTAATAGGCATGGTAGCCGTACCCTGCTTATCAACAATTATACCCGCACTCGCAGTATACACACCATTGGTAACAATAATAACTGCGCCAGGCGAGGCATTGTCAATAGCAGCCTGCAAGGCGGAGAGCGACGAGACCGTTTGCGCCCGGGTCACAAGGATCGCCATCAGCAAAAAGGCGAACAGGGAGAACTTTTTCATTCCTCCAAAATAGACACATCCTCCCAATCACAAGTAACTCCGATTATCCGGATACTAAACAATCTTGTCGCTCCCCGCAGGCAGCCGCTTGCAACTACAGTGTCATAATGTTAAGATGATGATACGCATCCCGGCCCGTCCAGACCACACCCAGATCGCCGTCATAGCAAGTACAGAGAATGGGCGTGAAGTCGGAAGAATCCCACAGCGTCACCTTCTCGACAAAATGAACTCCGTCGCTGGATAAGACCGTATTAATGCTGTGATTGGCGTCTGTACCCGACCAGGATAGATACAATTGGCTGTTATAAACAAAAAGACTGGGCCCGGCCACGCTGGTCTCCGGCAGGATCACCTTGTTCTGCCAGGACTGGCCATAGTCGCTGGAGCTCATTATGTTGAGATTACGCTCCGGGTTCGTTCCCGTCCAGGCAATAAATAGCCGGTCATTGAAAGACGCCAGCGAAGGCGAGTCTACCCCTTCTTCGCCAAGGATCCTCTTATTCTGCCAGTGGACCCCGTCCTCAGAGAACATGACGTTCAGATGACGCTGGAGGTCCGAGCCAACCCATCCCACCACCAGCTGATTGCGGTATACGGTAAGCGCAGGCCGTCCGACGCTATTCTCATTAAGCACCACCTTATTCTCCCAATAAATACCGTCGGCTGAGGACATCACATTGATCTGCTGATTAAAGCTACCTGACCAGGCCAGATACAGCCTGTTGCTAAAGACACAGAGGGTAGCTCCCGTAGGCGAGGTGTCATTGAGCACCAGCTTGTCGAACCATACGTCCTCTTCCTGGGACTGCAGAATGTTTAGATGGTGCTCAGCGTCTGTCCCGGCCCAGGCCACCACGATCCGGTTACCGAACTCGACTGCCCCCGGGGCGTTAACGGCCGTGTCGTTCATGATCTCTTTGTAGCGATAATAAAGGTCTACTTCTCCATTGACAGCGGAGTTGTTGACGACGACACAGTGCTGGCCGCAGTCGGTGACAGCATCTACCGGAGTCCAGTTGAGGGAAGGAGTACCACCATCCGTTAGCAGGCTGATCTGCCGAAGGGGAGTGCCATAAGCCGCCGGATAGCTGGAGAATGAGCTGATGGTGTATGCCTCCAGCGTCTGATTACACCACAGCAACTCTGCAATACCCAGGATGGGAAGGCTTGCGCCGGGGACGCCTTCGAAGTGACAGCTATAGTCAAAGAAATGCCCCGAGCGGCCGGTCAATTGAATGGCGCCGGTAAGCACATCGCCCGGATTGACCCTGACCAGCGGCGAATGGAAAGCCTGACCTCCCGACGTGACATACCAGCAGGCTATCGACCAGTACTGCCCGCCGCCGGCAGCAGACGGTCCCCACTGCAACACGGGCTGCAAAATGCCGAAATTGGCGCCATAATTCTGGATGCCGTTGAACAGGAAAAGGGTCTGATCACCCTTCGACTCAGGCTCGGGGGGAACCTGCCAGGTCGTCTTGAAGTCGGATATGGCGTGACCCGTGCCGTTATTCCAATAGGCATAGGTGATCCAGCCACTTCCCAGGGCCGGCAGCTCCGATGACTGCAAAAGAGGCTGGGATATCTTTTTGACCAGGCTGCGGGAAGCAAGCTCCACGATCCTGGACTCCAGCCCATCTTCCTGCACTCTCGCGACCTGCAGCGCCTGCCCCTGTTCAATACGCTGTACAAGTGCAGAACTACGGTAGCCACCCGGTGTAAGGACATAACCTTTCGCGATCATCTGTTCCCGCACCTCCGGCCTGGACGGCAGTTTTTTTCTCGGGATCAGCACCGGGTTGCCCAAACGATCGAATTGGAGTATCTTTTCCGGCTGCACTTCGATCACACGATTTCTAAGGATCGAGCCGCCAGGCGCCAAAGCAGTCTCTGCACCAGCGCCACTCTTCTTTCTTGTAGTTGTTGTAGGCATAGCATGATATTTAATGGTGGACAAAAAATAGCCGAGCCAACCAAAGAGAGTGCGAAAATGCAGGAAGTCTGTTCACAGAAGAAAGGGCCGGAATGGTGATACAGAAGAGAGGGTCATTAACCGGAACGTGAAGGTAAGGTATTTTTGTACTTAATAGAATTATTATTAGCTTTGCTGACTTCACTACACAATTCCGGTCTTATCCACCCGCAATTCTTGATTAGCAGCCCGCTCTGCATCTTATCGTCATAGCCCAACACAACACCTGCGCTTTTCTTGTTTGAATCAATTTTGTCATCAAAAAAACACTTCTATGGGAAAAGCTCAATCCGCAGTTGAAACTGCAACAGTCCAGGAACCGCTCCTCGACAAAGAATTGACGAGAAAGAAATTTCTCTTCAAACAGATCAGTATTCCCGAGCAAATTGCGACACAAAGCATCACGTTTTGGGAAGAGCTGACCTGCGTGGGTTATAACCCCAGGGAACGACGTCTCGAAGGCATCGTGAGCATCAAACAGCCCACCGGCTATAGTGGCGGCCTGTGCAACCCCTCATCAAAAGAGTATGTCCGCTTTTTTATGGACTTTAAAGACGGATCAGGATTCCACGACATGGGCTATACCAGTTTTAAAGCCTGTGATATTCCGAATGCCCCTTCCGGGCAACAGCATCCACTCATGTATATGACGAATGTTTACATCAACGATGAGAAATACCGGAAATTCCTGGATTGCAACAAGGCTGTTATTCCCGAGGTAAAAGGTATCCTCTCCTGGAATATGATCCCGCCTTCCAACCCCAACTACATTCCTTTCTATGGAAACGTAAAGAACGTCTCGGTACAGATCCCCAGAAAGTCGATCGTTATCCTGAAGGAACTTTTAGACACCCTGAAAGTAAAACCCGAAGTGGACGGTTTCGGACTATTGCCCCAGCAGCAATCGGTGCATCTGCCTCCCCCTCCCCCGCCGCCCGTCGAGGACATTTACCGGTCGAACAAAGCCACCGGCGTTCCCGACCAGCGCACCTTCTATAGTACCATCGCGCCCCTGGTAGACAACAAGGCAAATTTCGCAAAAGCGTCTCCTTTCAACTTCAAAGAGGTTTCCAAGCTCAATCTGAACCTCGAAAATATCGTTGACCAGTTCCTCGATGAGAACAACAAAGCCAACGTTACATTTGAGCAGCTCAACTGCATCGGCCTGAATACCGCTGCGGATACGCTGGGCGCGGTCATCCATATCAAGAAGTCAAGCGGGTTCAACGGCGACCTTTGTCACAAGGGATCGATGGAGAACGTGGCATTCTGGGCCGACTGGAACAACGATGGCGTCTTTGACGAATACCTCGGCACGGTGAGCGTCGAAGTCCACGACATTACCAATATTCCGTCGGACGGCTTATTTTATAACGTCGCCCTGCCTATCAATACGAACAAACACCTGAGAAAATGCGTCAACCCCAATATAATAAAAGTTCGCGCCGTGCTATCGTGGGAATCCTTGCCTTCGACCACCGACCCTGACCATCTTAATTACTGGGGCAACCGGGTAGATGCTACTGTTCAGCTCAGACCGGGCAGCAGCACGGGCGTGCAGGGCAAGCTGACATTTGTAGGCAGCGTGGACAGAGATGACATAGACCCATTCAATTTCCTGTACAATTACAATGCCTCCTTCCCCGGTATTGACAACAACCGGCCATGGGGAGGAATGGTCAAGTTCCAGGGGATCATTGACCGCAACGGGTTCAGCGGCACTATCAAGTACAGGATATTGTACAAAAAATTAGGAGCGCCTGATTCAGACTACACAACCCTGTCAACCCATGAAACGTTCCAGATGTTCAATTTCAATACCTTTACGGAATTCAACGACACTCAGGATTCTCCCGACGGATGGTTCGAGTACAAGCAGAATCCTGCCATCGGATTGTATAACGAGACCAACACGTTAGTAGACTGGAACACAGGAGGGCTCTCGGACGGCGCTTACACGATTAAGTTCGTTTTCACCGACGAATCAGGGATCGAACAGATCGGGGACGAATTCTCCATGATCATCAACAACCAGCCGATGACGGTCAGCCCGACAGCCAATGCCACGGTAAATATCAATTTTGATATGGATGACGTGATCGATGGCGGAGATTGTCACGGCTACAATAAGTCGAACCCGACCATCAACGGGCATATAAGGGCGATTCATCCCTACTTCGGCTCATGGAGCCTGACGCTCGAACCATCCACACACGCGCATGGAACCACGCCCATCCCCGGCGGAAGGACCTACAATTCCCTGGGCGATACCGGAGATGCTAATGCTCCATGGACACTAAATACAACGCCCCTGGACCCCTGTGGGTACACCGCAAGCCTTCTCGCCTATACGAGGGTTATACGCAACAACAGCACCAACTACCCGCAATATGGTCCCAAGGCCGTCGGTTTTGCAGTGCTCTCATAATAAAAATGATCTAATTTCCACTTCGCCAGCCTGCGCAACGGATCGCGCAGGCTTTTTTCATTATTTTTAGTACGAGATTCAGGAAAATGCGTCCCTCCCTTCAAATAACTGCCGTCTTCCTCTTCCTGGCAATTCCCGGAATGGCCCAGGATATTACTGCAAAGAAGGCCGATTCCCTATCCGGCGCATTGGACAGGGTCATTCCCGTAAAGGATCGCATAGCCGCCCTGTTACAGCTGGCGGAATTCGACGTACACCAGCGTAAGGCGTCAGCAACGCTGCTAAAGGACGCCGGCGATTATTTACACGAGGCGGGGCAGCTCAATAAGACAACGACCTATCCCTATTTTACCGAGCAGAGCCTGATAATACAGTCGGTATTGTCCAAAGTACAGGGCGACACCTCCGCAGGAAAGAGCACGCTCGAGAAGGCGATCGCCCTGCTACAATCTTCCCCCAATAAAGCGTTGCTGGGAAAAGCATACTACGAGCTGTCCGAATTTTATAGCGGTAGCTTCCTGCATGCCACCATGCTGGAGCGTATCAAATACCTGCGGCTGGCGATCACGGCTTTTGAACAGACGAACCACCTCGTCGAGCTCGCGCGCTGCTATAGGTTCCTGGCAGACCTGCACGAAATGCTCAACGACAACAGAAGCGCCTTTTCCGAGGTCAGGACCGCCCTGAAATACTATGACCAGGCCGGCTACAGTGACAAGCAAGGTGCGGTATCCCTGCTGGGACGGATATATTACGAAGAGGGGGACTATCAGCAGGCCCTGAAGAACGAGCTCCTCGCCCTGAGGATCGCGACCAACAGCAGCCAGGACAACGTGAGCCTGATATGTCAGATCAACAACAATATCGGGTATACCTATCTGAAGCTCGACGAACCCGAAAAGGCCCTGCAATACTTCCGGAACGCTTTAAGCATTGCACAGCAGGAAAAAGATACCGCGACGGTCTTTCTCCTGGCGGCCAACGTCGTCGATGCCTGGCTTGGCATGAACGCCCCGCAGAAGGCCGCCCGTTTCTTTCGGGAGATCACCCAACAAAACCCGCGACCAGCCTCGTTGATCTATGAAGGCGGTGACTATGGCATCAGTCATACCTGGCTCAAGATATATATGGCGCTCGGGCAGTACGACAAGGCCCGCGTCTACTGTGACTATTTAATAAAGCAGGCCGCCAATCCCAACATCAATTTATATACGCTGACCCTATACTACCAGTTGATCTCCAGGTTTTACACCGAGACAGGCGACCACGAAAAGGCCCGGTATTATCTGAACAGGGACAAAGCCCTCGTCACCTCGCTCAGAAGCTTTTCGGGAATGGCTCACAACTACCGGCTGTGGTTCTCTCTTGACTCGTCAGAAAAGAAATACCAGGAGGCCATCGCCGACCTCATCAACGAGAACGTAGCAAAAGACTCCATCCTCGACGAAACCAAAAGCAGGCAGATCGCCCAGCTCGAAATAGAGTTCGAGACCGAAAAAAAGGAGAACCAGATCACCCTCTTAAATCAAAAGGCGATACTCGAGGAGACCAGGCTGAAACAGGCAGACTTCGTGCGGAACGTGACGATCGGTGGCATCCTGCTGTTGCTGGTCATAGCCGGACTCCTGTACCGGCAAAGCAGCCTGAGAAAAAGATATAATATTCTGACCACCCAAAAGAACGAGCTCCTGCAAGACCTGCTGAAAGAAAAGGAGTGGCTGCTAAAAGAGGTCCACCACCGCGTCAAGAACAACCTCCACACGGTAATGGGCCTGTTGAGGTCCCAGGCCAGGTTCCTCGAAGACGACGCGCTCAGGGCGATAGAAGCCAGCGAGCACAGGATCTACACCATGTCGCTGATCCATCAACGGCTCTATCAATCGGACAATATTGGGGACATTGACACCCGCGTCTATCTCAAAGAGCTCACCAATTATTTATCGGAGAGCTTTGGCGCCCCGTCAAATATCCGCCTCCAGGTGACGGTAGACGACGTAAAGCTCCGGCTGCCGCAGGCCATTCCGCTCAGCCTCATCATCAACGAAGCCATCACCAATGCCTTCAAATACGCCTTCCCCGGCAAACGCGCCGGCAATATCCTGCTCGAGCTCCGGCTGATCGGCGAACACATAAAGACCATCATCGCCGATGACGGTATCGGCATGCCCGTCGTCGACATCGCCCGCCCTTCCCAGTCCCTCGGCCTCAGCCTGATGCGCGGCCTCACAGGTGACCTCGAAGGCGACATCCACTTCGAGAACAACGCTGGCACCCGGATAACCCTCACCTTTCCATTCGCTTAGCCTACCCGATTTCGCCCTACCACCGGCAGACAGCCTCACTTCCGCAAGCGAAGCAATAACACGCCATGCGGCATAACGGTAGCAGTCAGACCCTCTCCGGCCGAACCACGATCTGTCTGGCGCCACACATCTCTCACAACCCGATAGCCATTCAGTCCAAGCCCCTTCCAGTTCAGTGACACCTTCTGGCACGAATCATCCAGATTAAACACGGCCACCGCCGCGCTTCCATCGGCTAACGGCTTTGTATACACTTGGTACCCGTCCGCCATCACCTGCCGCTGCGCCTGACGGCCCAGCTCATCCTGGTCGATCGCCAGCACTTCATCATTGGTCAGCAGATTTAGCGTAAAGGCATCCAGACGGCTCAGATCACAGCCCAGCAGAAGTGGCGCCGAAAGCATACACCAAAGGCTGACATGCGTATACTGCTCGTCCGGGGTTAGTCTCGTGGGATGGAGGTTTTCGCCCCAGCCCACCTGGCCCACGATCAGCATATCGGGATCGTTAAAATGACCCGGCGCCGCGTAAGGATACAACGGGGACTGCCTGAAACCAATGCTGCGAAGGCTGCTCCAGGTATCTTCGATATCACCGGTCGTCCTCCAGGACTGCGCGTCGACCTGCGGCCCCCATTTCCAGACCTGACCCATCCCATACTGACAGAGGCTGTAAAGAATATCGCGCGGCTGAGCACGCAATGCCTGCTGCATCACCTGGTAGGGCTTCATATAGGCCTGCAGCGAAGTATCCTTGCCAGCGATCGCGTCATAGCTGCACCAGTCGTATTTCAGGTAGTCCACGCCCCAGCCGGCATAGGTATCGGCGTCTTCCCGTTCCTTGCCATATGAGCCTAGAAAGCCGCCACAGGTACGCGGGCCAGGTGACGAGTAGATGCCGAATTTGAGACCGCGGTCGTGCAGCCAGTCGCTAAGCGCCTTCATATCCGGGAACTTCTCGTTAGGATGTATGGTGCCGTCGGCAGCCCGCTCCGGAGCTTCCCATCCGTCGTCGATATTGATATAGTTCCATCCATGGTCCGCCAGTCCCTTGTCGAGCATGGCCTGCGCCGAGCTACGGACCCTGTCGGAGTTGACGCTGAGCCCCCAGCAGTTCCAGCTGTTCCAGCCCATGGCCGGGGTGTAGCCAAGCCTGTCCCCAACGTGCAGGGTCCACCGTCTTTTATCTTTACCACGCGAATTGGCCGCGGTAAGCGTTACGGTATACACGCCGGGACGGCTGACCTTCCCCGAAATAACCCCGGTTGCAGGGTCGACAGCAAGCCCCTCAGGTAATCCCTCGGCGCCAAAGCCCAGAGGTCGCTCACCCGTCGCCGCTATTTTCCAAACCACCGGTGAACCCGGGCGGCAGCCAAACACCGCCGATCCGTTGATCCGCGGGGCCGCACCCGGCAATGGCGTCAGGATATAAGCAAGAATCTGCTTATCCTGCAGCTGTTTTCCGCTGTTCTTCTCCGTGAAAGTATACCGGTACCGGATCCCTGCCCTATTCGGCAAACTGAGCTCAAAACTCTTCTGCCCAAGCGGCGCCAGATCCATATCTTCCTTATGATGCAGTATCTCTTTACCCGAAATAATATCCTCCACCACATAATCCAGCACACCCGGGACAGTAGTATTGAACTGATTGGCGACCGAAAGCCGCAGCGACGCTTTGTCCCCCCCGGAGTACTTTACCTCTCCCACCCCCACAGTAATGCCGTCCGTCTTCTCCAGCATAGTGACAAAGGGTTCCCCCATAAAAATGCCGCCCGTCCCGCCGCCATCATAAACCCGGATAGCGATCACATTGTCTTTATCCCATCGGATACAGGAGGCATCCGCCGGCAGTCGATAGTCCCTCACTGATGGCCACTTGCTGTCATATCCACCCGGGTCCTCCGGAAAACGTCCGATCTTACCAATTCGCACCCCGTTGAGATAAGTCTCATCTACATCATTAACATGCGCCAAAAAAATACGCAGGCTGTCCTTCCACGCCGCCTTAGTCCTCACCGTCGACGGGATAACAACATGAATCCGGTACCACGCATAACCGTGATAGTCCGGATATCCCTGCGCCTGCCAAACCCTCCCCGCCTTAATAGCCTTCCAGCCACCATCATCAAATCTCGGCGCCGCCCACGCCGCGCTATCCCCCGTCATAAAAAGAGCGCTGGCCAGAGAAAGTCGTTGCGCCTGTCCCGCCACGCCAACCATAAATACAATAATTACGAGTATCAGTCTTTTTTTCACTGGAATAATTTATTGGCTCATAGGTACTCCAATCTTGCCGAAAAGCCACCAAAATATTTCACCGTTTATCCCCTGATTTTAACCAACACCCCGCCACTAGTAGTATTGTACTATTTCCCCAAAACCCGCCATCCCCTACTTTTGCCCTAAACAAAAAGCAAAATGACCCAAAAATGGCTTGACATCAGCTTATTCAGTACAACCCTTTGCACAGGATTTTACGGCGGTATGGGCTTTTTCACGCTCATGGGCATGAGTCCCGCCATGCAAAAAATGTCGGCATCCACCTTTGCCGAATACTGGCAACATACCGATCACTACATGGCCGCCAGAATGAAGTTCTTCGGTCCCATCATGCTGGTCTCGATCATTATTTCGGCGATCTTGCTCTTCAAAGCTTCCCAGACCACCGCCTTCTGGTGCACCATATTGGCGCTCGCAACCCTGATAGCCGATATTATTTTTATGGCAACAACCATCCACCCGCTAAACCAACAGATACAGGGATGGGATCTCCAAAACCTTCCGGTCGATGTGATATTGATTAGGGGGCGGCTGGCCGGCGCCTTCACGATACGCGGGATCCTGATGATCGGCTCGTTCTTCTTCACCCTGTTGAGCCTCTTTACCCGACGGCATTGATCAGCTCAACCGTATTACTCACCCGGTATTTCTCAAACAGCTTGCTTCTAAAATTCCTGACCGTATGATGACTGATCCCAAGCTGAGCCGCGATCTCTTTAGTCGTCAACCCTTTCTTGATCAATACAAAAACCTCGGCCTCCCTCTTCGAAAGCGGAAGGGTTGCCGAGGGCTTATATTCTGTTATCTTTTTCAGTGCAGTCCCCTGCTTATACACCTCAACCTTCACCCCGCCAAAAACTTCCTCCGCCGTAACATCCCGAAACAGCGAGTAAAAAAGATACCGGTCGTCACCAGTCCTGAAAACCGCCTTCTCATCATGAAGCAAAACATAGTTTCCATCCCTATGTCTATACCGGTACTGGTAAACCAGCCTGATCTTATGCCGTTCCTCCGGCGATTCAGCCTCCACATACTCCTGCGCAAATCCAAAACACTTATACAGGTCCTCAACATCATCCTCATACAGCCGCCGAAAATATTCCTCCGGATGGCTCATCATATGCCCACAGGTTTCCCCAAACAACCCTTCACAATTCTCGCTGACATAGAACAATTCCGGATGCTGCCTCGGGCAGACCATCACCACCCACTGCGGAAACAGCTGATGCAAATTGTGTATCACGGACAAAATATCTCCCGGATACGCCGGCTCACCGCCGGCAGCCCCCGACATATTTACGTGTGAAATAATTTCCTCCGCCTTCCGGGCAAAATCAGACTGAGTTGCCATAAGATCAGTTTATTTATCATTTCTCAGCGCATCATCCTCTTCCCTCCCTCACCATCCTTAGCCCATTCGCAGACGTCGCGATTATTCCACCCTGAGATTAAAAACAACATTCCACGCGACAAGTATGAACAGCCCCTCCAACACAAAAACGGTGTTACTCATAAAAGGTCAGTCATTTTAGGCCGGTAAAAATACGTAAAATCGCGCCCCGATCTATCGAATCACCATCCCTCTGCGAGACCGCTACGACAAAACCTGAATAAAATATTCCTATATTAGTCCCATGAAACACCTCTTTCCCCTCCTTATCCTCTTCCTCCAGACCCTGACCTCCGCCGGCCAGGACCACTCCAGTTTCCCTCTGGACGTCACATGCCGGACCGCACCCCAGGCCTTCAAAGTTTCAGACACACCACGCCTCGCCTACGAGCTCCATCTCGTCAACTACGCGCCCTGGCCGATAGAACTCACGGCCATCGCTGTTCTCAACCAACAAGGCTCACCAGTCATCACTTTCGACAAAGACGCCCTCGACACCCGGGTTATTAAAGCAGAACACCTGTTGACGGGCAGCTCCGATACAGCAGCCAGGACCCTGGCAAGCGGCCACGCTGCAGTCATCTTCATCGACATTCCCCTCGCCCCCAAAGACACCGTCCCCTCTATCCTCCAGCACAGGATCACCTGCGTGACCAGCGGTAACCATTCCCATTCATTTACGATCCAGCAGATCCGGGTCAACAAGACCCCCGTCTCCGTCCTCTCCCCTCCCGTCCATGGCCCAGGCTGGGTAGCCTTCAATGCATATGGAACCACGGACCACCGCCGCTCGTTCAACCCCGTCGACGGCCGCCTGTCCGTCGCCGAACGGTTCGCAATCGACTGGATGTGCCTCGGTCCCGACGGCAAACTCTTTAACAACGACCCGAAAGACAACAACAGCTATTACTGCTACGGCGCGGAAGTCCTCGCCGTCGCCGACGCGCGGGTCTGCGACCTGAAAGACGGAGCCGAAGACAACACCGGCGTCAGCGAACGAGCCAACAGAAAAATTACGCTGGACAATATCGTCGGCAACTATCTGACGCTTGACCTCGGCAATGGCCGCTACGCCCTCTATGCACACCTCCAACCCGGCAAATTCAAGGTAAGGATTGGCGACCGCGTCAAAGCAGGCCAGCCCCTTGCCCTCCTCGGCAATTCCGGCAACAGCGACGGGCCCCACCTCCATTTCCAGCTGATGGACGCCAACTCACCCATCGGCTCAGAAGGCATACCCTACGTTTACCGGTCATTCACGCAGCGGACCGTCGTCGAACAACCCGACCTGCTGGACAAAGGCGGGAGCGTACCCGCTACCAACAGCAAAAAACAAAAGCACAACGAATTCCCCGTGAACAACGCCATTCTCGATTTCCCATAAAATTCCCATAAATTCCTTTCTTTGTCTATCCAAAATACCATTATGAAAGAAAAGGTCATCGGAATTATGGGAGCCATGCCGGAAGAGATCAATAGCATTATGGAATTATTAGAGGAAAAACACCTCGTCACGATCGGAAAAAGAGCCTACACCTCCGGCAAGATCAACGGCATCAAAGTTGTAGTCGTTTTCTCCCGATGGGGCAAGGTCGCCGCGGCAACAACCGTATCTACCCTGATCCTCGAATTCAAGATCACCGAGCTCATCTTTACCGGCGTTGCGGGCGCTATCAACCATCAGCTGCGCATCGGCGATATCGTCATTGCAAGGCGGCTCATCCAGCACGACATGGATGCGCGGCCCCTCATGGCGCAATACGAGATACCGCTGTTGAACATAACCTTTTTCGACGTGCAGGAAGTTCCGTTGGCCGCAGCGGGAGACGCGATCAGCGGGATGCTGGAAGTATTAGGCGGGCTGATCGAAGGCAATGCGTTTCATATTACCCAGCCGCGCTTATTCGTTGGCGATATAGCCAGCGGCGATCGGTTCTTCGCCGATAGCCAGGCAAAGGCCTCCCTTCAGAAACAACTACCCTCGATATTATGTGTAGAAATGGAGGGAGCGGCCGTGGCACAGGTTTGCCACGAATATGATATCCCTTATATCGTGATTCGGACTATCTCGGATGTAGCAGACGAACAATCCCCGATCGACTTCGCTTCATTCATTCGACAAATTTCGAACAGGTATTCCATGGAGATCATCAGACGACTGATTTGACATCCTCCGCACGGTCTCGGACAATTCAACTCCTAATATTTCCTCAACTCCTGCATATACTGCGTCGGCGTCTTCCCAAACTCCTTCTTGAACGCCTTCGTAAAATACGACTGCGTCTGTATCCCGATCCGCGCCATCACCTCCGTGAGTGAAACATCTTCATGCGTCATAATGCTCAGCGCCTTCCTCAGCCGCTGCGTGCGGATAAAATCCCCGATCGACTGCTGGCTGATGCTCTTCACCTTCTGATATAGTTTGGTCCGGCTCATCCCCATCTCCTGGCAAAGCAGATCGACGTCAAACTCCGGATTGGCCATATGCGAGTCGATCACCCCCAACAGGGCCGCCATGAACTCCTTATCCTTCTCTGAGTGCACCAGCTCCATCGCCTCCACATGCGAATCCTGTTTATAGCGCTGTTTCAGCCGGCGATCCTGCTCAAGACGATTGCGGATGGTCAGCAACAGCAGCTGCATATTCAGCGGCTTGGCAAAATAATAATCTGCCCCCGCATCCAACCCCTCTACCTGCGCCGCCTCGGCAGACCGCGCCGTCAGCATGATAAAAGGAATATGACAGGTGTCGATATCGGCTTTTACGGCCCTGCAAAATTCAAAACCGTCCATATTCGGCATGATCACATCGCTGACGATCAGGCTCGGCGAAATATCCCGCGCCATCGCCAATCCTTCCCGGCCATCAGCGGCAACCATCACCTGGTAAGCGCTCCCAAGGCTCTCGCGCAAAAAGGACCGCAGCTCCTCGTTGTCCTCCACCAGTAAGATCGTTTCTACAGGCGGCAGCTCCTCACCCGGGGCACGCCGCGAAGCACCCACCTCTCCAATGCTCTCCAGTCGCACTCCCCCTTCAACAGCCCCATCGCGGCGTTCCGAGACCCTGTAGTCATTTTCCGCAGTGGGAATGCCGATGATGATCTCCGTCCCCCTATCCTTCTCGCTGTAAACATAGATATCGCCCTTGTGCAGCAGCGCAAGGCTCTTCACAAAGGCCAGTCCGACACCAGACCCCAGGTGCGACTCTGTGATCCGGTAATACCGTTCGAAGAGATGATGTATCGACGCTGCTGAGATACCGATCCCCGTATCCGCAACGCGGATATAAACATAGTGGCCGCCGCGAAACTCATTTTCAAGAACCAGCTCGCCCGAAAAAGAGGGCCTAAAACCATCCATCGACCCCAGCACCTCCAGCGTGATCTTCCCCCCCGGATTCGTATACTTAAAGGCGTTATGCAGCAGATTCAGAATGATCTTCTCCAGCACCTGCCGGTCGAACCAGACCGGGCCAACCCCAGCCGGCGGCCCCAGCATAAAGTCGATCTCCTTCTGAACCGCCCAGTCCCTGAACTCCTCCGCGATCTCATCCATAAACCCATCCAGGTTCCCGCGCTGCACGCCCAGCTTCAAAGACCCGCTCTCCAGCTTGCCAAAATCCATCAGTTCGTTGATCAGGCTCAGCAGACGCTGGGCATTCCGGTGCATGGACTGGTAGTGGCGGTTCAGCGCCGGTTGCGAGTGCTCCTTCATGATCCGCTCCAGCGGCCCCAAGATCAGGGACAGCGGCGTCCTGAACTCATGCGAGACATTGGTAAAGAATTGCATCTGCACCTGCCTGATCTCCTCCCGTTTCCGGGCCTCCATCTCACGCACACGGATAGCCGTCCTGAAACGATATACCCAATATAGACAGCCGGCCACCACCACAACCAGCAGCGCAATAAACCAGTTCGTCCGCCACCAGGGCGGCGTGATAACTATCCGCAAGGACGCGCCGCTCTCATTCCAGACCCCGTCGTTATTCGAAGCCTTCACCCGGAAGACATAGCTGCCTGGCGCCAGACTGGTATATACAGCTTTGTTCTCTTTCCCGATATAATTCCAGTCCTTGTCGAGCCCTTCCAGCCGGTAGGCATACTGGTTGTTCTCCGGCGTAGCAAAGTTCAGCGCCGAAAAGGTCAGCGAGAACGTAGACTGCCGGTAAGACAGCACAATCTCCTTCTCATTGGCAATATCCTGTTGCAGCGGCGAGCCCTTCTCACCAGGCCGTACCGGTTGATTGGATATCTGCATGCCCGTAATATAAACAGGCGGCACATAACCGTTCGCCCGTATCGCGCTCGGATAAAAACTATTGAAGCCGTTGATCCCGCCAAAATACATCTCCCCATCCTTCGCACGCATACAGGCATTGGCTTCAAATTCGAGGTCCTGCAGCCCATCTCCTGTATTATATTTCTTAAACCCGGAAGTCTCGACGTTCAGCTGAGTAAGCCCATTGGAGGTCGACACCCAGAGATTCCCCTGCTCGTCCTCGGCAATCCCCTTGATAAATTCATTCGACAACCCGCCCTTCGCCGTGAACAGCCGAAAAGAATCCGCGCTCGCATCCAGCACATAAAGCCCCTTCTGGCCCACCCATACACGCCCCTTGCTGTCTTCGAACAATACCCGCACATCGGGCATCCTTTCTTCCGAGCTGAAGTAATGCGCAAAATGACGCGTGCCCTGGTGATAACAGTTGAGCCCGCCGTCGTCGGTACCGATCCAGATCCTTCCCTCCCTGTCTTCCAGCAACGAGACGATATTCTTCCCCGTGAGGCTCGTCCTGCCGGTAGGATCGGCAACCATACGGGTGAACTGCTGTGTCTTCTTATCAAAAATATTCAAACCTCCATAGTAAGTCGCCACCCACAGATTACCCATATAATCTTCAAAAGTCTTCTGCACAAAATTCGAGCTGATGGAATGCGGGTCGGCAGGGTTATTCAAAAATCGCCGAAAACTACCAGTCTTCTTATCGAACAGGTTCAGCCCCCCACCCCAGGTCGACACCCAAAGCCGCCCTTCCCGGTCCTGCATTACATCGAGCACCGCATTCGATCCAAGGCTGTGGTCGTTGAAGGGATCATTCAGGTAATGCCGGAAGACGCGCTGATCCCGAAGAAAAAGATCGAGACCTCCCCCGTCGGTTCCGATCCAGATATTTCCGCTGCTCTCTTCACAAAAGGTCTTGACATCGTTGTAGCTGAGGCCCCCCGCCGAGGGGTCCTGGCGATAAAGGCTGAATTTCTCCATGCCGGGAGAGTAGATATTGATGCCGCCACGGTGGGTCCCCACCCAGAGATTGCCCTGGCGGTCTTCAAAAAGAGCCGAGACAGTCCGCTGCGAAAGACTCGAACCATTCCCCGGTTCATAAGTATAATGAAAGAAGCTGCCGGAAGGCGCGTGAAAAAGATTGAGCCCGCCGTTGATGCTGCCCGCCCAGAGCTGACCTTTATGGTCAGTCAGCATACACTTGATCATATTAGTACCCAGGCTCGACGGCTGCCGGTCGGAATGACCATACCGGGTATAACTGCGGTGTAGCGGGTCAAAAAGAAAAACACCGTCGTCTTCAGTACCCAGCCAAAGATTCCCCTGCCGGTCTTCCTGAATAGCCGTTATAGTGTTCCCGCTTGGGTTGGTCACTGCGGGATTCGCAATGGCCAAAAACTGACCCGAACCCGGATCAAAAGAAAAAAGCCCCGAAGCTCCTCCTACCCAAATCCGGCCCTGCTTGTCCTCATGCAGACATAGGACCCGCTTGTCACTGCCAAAATGGGCAAAACCCGAAGCCTCCCGGAAAAGATCCAGTCCACCATCCGTCCCCACCCACAGTCGTCCCGATCCATCCTCCAAAATTGCCGTCACCGCATTATGACTTAGGCTGGCCGGTGAGCCCACCCGGTGCTTGAACCGCGTCCATCGGTTAGTAGCCCTGTCGAGCCGGCAAAGCCCATTGGCCGTCCCTACCCAGAGACGCCTGCCACGATCCTCATATATACATTTAATATAGCTATCGGTAAGACTACCCGTGTCCGCAGGCTCATTGCGATAAACGACGACCTCGTGACCATCATAACGATCCAGCCCGTCGCGCGTACCGATCCAGACAAACCCCTGGCTATCCTGGAAGATAGCCTCGATGGTGCTATTGGACAACCCCTGCTCACCCGAGAGGTGTGTAAAACGGAGTTTGGGCTCCTGCGCCCGGGCCACCACCACCCCAAACCAAAGACAAAACCCCACAAGAAAGATCCGCGTCAACATCGGCAAAGCAATTGTTTTATCAAATTTAGGCGGCTCCGGCCAATTTTCCACCGATCGGTGGCCCGACCAAACACCTTCGGATAGATAGAACCAGAGAAATGGACGTTTGAACCAGAAGGTCTTCGCCACCCCAACTATCTTGCAATCAGTATCCGAAGCACAACTCCGGATAAAAATTCAAGAATATGAAGCCACCATGATTAATTAAAACACACAGGGGCATGAAAATGAGGAGAATTCGTAACTTAAAGGAAACCTCATGATCATGGAAAACGAACAACAAAAACCCGTTGTGGAATTTGACCAGATCG